>ERZ1673782.3-NODE-3-length-278365-cov-25.632406_pt1 | contig 278365 bp, 292 predicted proteins | sample MGYA00580134_ERZ1673782 | MGnify/ENA primary metagenome ERZ1673782 (study PRJEB41219, sample SAMN04549594) | soil metagenome | isolation source: soil | place: USA: Texas, Big Bend National Park | collected 2009-03-17 ...
AATGGACAAAAACAGGTCGGATTTTTAAAATCCGACCTGTTTTGTCAACGGTCTGTAGCACCCAACTGGGTGCTTTTTTATGTTCTCTGTAAACCGGGTCCAGTAAATCTCAGAATAAACGATTGGCGGCCAATGAGAGCCTCTGAGTGTGGGCCCGGTTTAGAAAGAATATACCAGGCGCTTTCCCAAACGAGAGGGCGTTTATTATTTAAGGGAGGGCTTACATATGGAAGTCGTTATAGAAAGTATTGAGAGAAAAGGAGAAACCTTAGTTCTTGACGGAAGGATAATGGAATTTAAAACCTATGGTTTTCGGATAAAAGCTATTGTTCGTTTGAAGTCTGGATCCGAAGTTGAAGGCAGCTTTCATTTTCCAGGGGAACGGGAAATGAGCTTCTCTCAAGCTGAGCAGAAAATACGTGAGTTGTTTGCTGATCAAGGGGAAGGCGTATGAATTGGGAACTGAAGCAGCGTTATAGATACCTACGAGAGCAGCGAAGAGAACGCGACTATGAGCTTGGACTTATACAACTTGCTGGCCGTCCGTTCTGTAAGCCCAGACTAGTACGACTGGGGCCGGCGCTAACCCTATCGAGATTCATGGCGGGAGCAAGGCGATGAATACTGACCAAAAACAGGAGGATGAAGTGAATGAAAGTCATGGTTATTAAAACAGATGCACATCTTAGAAAAGATGTAAAAAAAGCAATACGATCAGAAGTTAAAAGAGCTATTGAAACAGGCGTTATGGTTCTTGATGGTGGGATGGACATGTCAATGATTGAGGTTGATGAATTCCAAATTAGTGAGCTGTTTTCAGAAGAGAAGTCTTTTTCTTTTGAAGAGAGTGTGAAAAATGCTGTTAATTATATTGACAATAAATATGCAACGTCTGTGATTGGCGTTGGTACTGGTATTCCAGCAGGAGATGTAAACAGCCTAGAACCACAACCTTTAAAATGGGCAAAGAAAGCGCCTTTGCTACAGATTGAGCTTGATGATATTGATTCAGTACCACGTATTTTTTACAAAGGAAAAGAGATTAAAGATAAAGTCAGAGTGGATTTCTCATTCTTGCCGAATGATGATGCAGGTTTTCATCCAACACACATCGACTTTGAATACATTGATAGAGAAAGCAAGTTTGGAACAAAAGCAATCGTTTATAATCGATACTTCCATGATCAGGGGGAAGATCATGAAACCTCTTAGTACATGTGAGCACTGTGGAGACGTTCATACAATCGTGTTACAGGAGCAGAGAAGAAGGAATGGTGTTGTCGTGGGGTATACGCAGTGCCCGGCTTGCCAGCATAGGGCTGTGTTCTCCGTGACAACCCCACAAATTAGAGAGCTGCAAAAACGTATCAGAAGTGTGAAGAGTCAGTACGACAAAGCCAAGAGGCTAAAGAAAGCCGAGCGTCTTTTTGCAGAGTATTTCAATTTAAAGGAGCGTATTGGCCTACTTATGCAGCCGTTAATCGATCAAGCAAATGAAGAGCTGGACCAATAAGTGTTTGACACTAAAGGAGGATTACAATGCCACCTAAGCCGTTAAGGGAGTGTAAGGCCTATGGGTGTAAGGCCCTTACCCGAGAGGGCTACTGCCCTGACCATAAGCACGTCCAGCAGGAGGAAACGAAACATTACAACAAACATTCAAGAAACAAAACAATAACAAGTTTTTATAAATCAACTGAATGGAAACGAACAAGAGAACTTGTTTTGCTTCGAGACAATTGTCTTTGTCAGCGATGCTTGAGAGAACATCGATTCACGCCTGCCGACATGGTCCATCATATTGTGGAGGTAAAGCAGGACTGGTCTAAGCGTTTAGACCTTTCAAATCTCGAAAGTCTCTGCAATGCTTGCCATAACAAGGTTCACGGAGATCGGAACAAGCTGGTCAAGTAGGGATACCCCCCTATGAAAATCCTTGGGAAACAACCGCCGCGGGAACGGCGCCCCCTCTTCTGCAAACAAACACCGCTTTTCAAAGTTCCCGAAAACAAAAAGAACCCTCCCGGCAAATTCGCCGAGAGGGCTTGATATGACTGGTTTTGTTGTTACTTTCATCATAGCATGCTTTGTGAAAAAAACAAGCGAAAAATTGCGATTTTTTAAAAGGAATGAGGTGAAAAACATGCCGAGACCTGCAAAATCCGCGGCCCTTCAATTAATACAGGGCAATCCGAATAAAAAGAATACGGAAGAACTGGCCGCGCGGGCTAAACACGAACAAAAAATGAAAATGCGCGCTGACAATATCAAACCTCCTTCTTGGTTGGATAAGGTGGCTAAAAAAGAATTTAAACGGGTTGCTGCTCTTTTATCTGAGGTGGAAATCATCACGGAGGCAGATATCAGCATGTTAGCCGCCTATTGTAACGCCTATTCTCAGTACATCTCTATTACCAAAATTATTGAAGAAGACGGCATCATGATTCATACAGAGGGTCAAGATGAAAACGGAGAGCCGATCAAGTTGGTTGGAGAAGAGCACCCTCTGCTGAAACGGCAGAAAAATTTCTATGATCAAATGAAATCGGCTGCAAATGACTTCGGGCTCACGCCGTCTGCACGCGCCAAGCTCGCGATCACCAAGACTCAGGAAGAACGGGAGAAGACTTTAGCAGAAAAGGAGTTTAGTAATGTATGAATACAATTAAACAGTTTATGATTGACTACTCGCGTGATGTAATATCGGGCGAGATTGTTGCGTGCGAAAAGCATATATGGGCTTGTCAGCGGTTTTTAAATGATATTAAAAGAGAAGGAACAAGAGAGTTTCCTTACGTGTTTGACGATGAAAAAGCCCGTCGCTTTCTTTACTGGATGACGCAATTCAAACATACTAAGGGACCGTTGCAAGGACAGAATATTGTCCCTGAACCAATACAGATTTTTATTTTTGGGAATGTTTACGGCTGGGTGCACAAAGATACAGGATTTCGCCGTTTTAGAAAAGTATATTGGCAGGTTGGCCGCAAGAATGCAAAAACTCAGAGTCTGGCCTGCGTTGCTTCATATGAGGCTATGGCAAACGGCGAAAACATGTCAGAGGTATACATTGGTGCCACAAAAACTGAGCAGGCTCAAATATGTTGGAAGGAGATAAAAGCCCAAATAGAAGGGTGTGAACTTCTAAACAAACCGGAGCAAAAATACAGGATTGCATACAGTACCATTGAGCATCCAAAAACAAATTCAATTATTAAAGCATTATCTAAGGATGCCGGAAAAACAGGGGACGGTTTCAACCCTCAATGCGGCATTATTGACGAATATCACGCGCATAAAACATCTGAAATTTATGATGTCCTTGCTTCTGGAATGGGAGCAAGAAACCAGCCATTGATGATTATTATCACGACGGCGGGCTTTGAGTTAAACAATCCAGCTTACCGGGTGGAATATGATTACGTCTCTCGGATTTTAGACCCAAACAAAGTAGAAACCAATGAACAGTATTTTGTGATGATCAATGAACTGGATAAGGATGATGACATCAAGGATGAGCGTAACTGGATAAAAGCAAATCCTATTGTTGCTGCGAATGAACACGGGCTCGAATATTTGCGCGGCGAGCTTGAAGTCGCTCTTGCAGTTCCTGAAAAAATGCGTAATTTCCTCACTAAAAACATGAATATTTGGGTCAACATGCGCGAGAACGGCTATATGGATATGCAGGCTTGGAAGGATTGCGGATCTGATCAGTTCCCTAATCTATCCGGCCGTGAGTGTTATGTTGGGATTGACTTGTCAAAACGAATTGACCTGACAGCTGTTTCGTTTATTTTCCCATTGGATAATGGGAGCTTTGCTGTGGATAGTCACGGTTTTATGCCTGAAGATACCTTCTATGAGCGCATGAAGACAGATAACGTGCCGTATGATTTGTGGAAGGAAAAGAACTGGTTAACCGTCACCGACGGCGCTGTTGTCGATTATGACTATATCAGGGCTTACATTAAAAAAATGGAGAAAGAGAAAGGCTGGCGGATCAAAGAAATTGCCTATGACCCGTATAACGCTACACAGTTTGCCCAACAGATGGAGGCAGACGGATATGTGATGATTGAAATTCGGCAGGGTGTTGCCACATTATCTGAACCAACGAAAGACTTCCGTGAAAAAGTAAAAGCGAAAAAGATCATTCACAATAAAAATGATCTGCTGACATGGGCCATGGGGAATGCCGTTACAAAAGTAGATGCCCAAGAAAACATAATGCTGGACAAGTCAAAGTCAACACAACGGATTGACCCGGCGGCTGCGCTTATCAATGCACACGTGCGGGCATCTCAAATTGATACGGCCGTTGACTTAAACGCTTATATACAATCCGGATCGTTCAGCCTGTAGGGGGTGGGAATGCTGAAGTTTTTAAGATTCTTGCAGTTGATTTTAGAGGATATCTTGCTCATCGCAGGCATGGTATTCATTTCAATAGCCATATATCGGATGAACGTAAACGCGGGTTTAATTGCAACCGGTGTTTTTTTATTTTCTCTTGCCAGCTTGGCAGGATTTGTTCGTCAAAAAAATAAGGATGAGGGAGGGAAATAGATGCTATTAAGCCGTTTAAAGAGCGGAATAAAAAATGAAATTGCTGAAGAGGATAGCGGTTCCCTTCTCCATCCGGTTGATTGGTTCAAAAATATTTTTGCTGGATCTGAAAGCGCATCTGGTGAAAGGGTATCAACAAAAACGGCCGTTCTTCATCCGGATGTATATGCCTGTGTGATTGTTTTGGCGGATGATATTGCGAAACTGCCAATTAAACTTTTTCAGAATCAAAATGGAAACATACAACAGGTTCAAAATAAAGTCAGCGATATCATTCTGAACAAAGTCAATGACTATATGACAAGCTTTGTGTGGAAGCGGCTTTTGGTTACAAGGCTTTGCACTTGGGGAAACAGCTACAACCTTTTACTTTTTGATAAAGACGGAAATGTGACGGGGATCAGACCATTGGATCCGGAAGCAACCAACACAAATATTGATCCCGATAACGGGCGTGTTTGGTACTCCACAACGATTGACGGCAGATACCGTGAGTTTTTTTATGAAGAGGTGCTGCATTTTAAAAACCTGTCTCTTGACGGAATTGTGGGGCAAACTCCGATTTCAGTTATTCGGGACAATATAGGGTCAAATAGAGCTGCCACAAAATTCAACGCGAAATTTTACAAGAATGGCGGTGCACCGTTCGGTGTTGTTAAAGCGCCGACCCTTTTAGATCGAAAAAGTAAACAAATTCTTAGAGAAGACTGGGAGCGGGTGAATGCGGGGCAGTCTATTGCAGTTTTAGACGCCGGGCTTGATTATTCACAGGTAACCATGCCTATGAAAGATGCCCAATTTATTGAATCGATGAAATGGAATCGCCAACAGATTGCATCGATTTATAAGGTGCCTCCGCATAAAATAGGTGAGCTGGACAGGGCAACATTTTCAAATATTGAGCAACAGTCCTTAGATTATGTCAAAACCACTTTACAGCCAATCGTCACAAATATTGAACAAGAATTAAACGATAAGGTTTTGACAGAGAAGCAGCGGGGAGCAGGCTATTACTTTAAATTTAACCTGGAATCAGAGCTTCGCGGGGACAGTAAATCACGTGCTGAATTTTATAAAACGATGCAAAGTGTCGGCGCCTTTAGTGTCAATACTATTCTTCAAAAAGAGGATATGACAGGTATCGGGGAGATCGGTGATGAGCATTATGGAAACTTAAACCTTGTTCCCCTTTCAATTATGAAAGAGTATCAACTTAGCAAGGTCAAACGGTCTTCAAATCGCCTGAAAGGGGGTGATGGCAACGGAACAGAAGAAGAAAAACAAGTATTGGAACATGAAGGTTCTGAATGATTCGACTGCTGAAATCACGCTTTACGGTTCTATTACTGGCGAAGGATGGTTTAGCGAGAGCTCGTCCAAGGCCTTTCAGGCTGAGTTGAAAAGTTTAGGTGACGTGAGCTCTATTGATTTGTACATTAATTCGCCCGGTGGGGATGTTTTCGAGGGGCAGGCTATTCATTCGATGCTTCAGCGTCACAAGGCAAAAATCAATGTCTATGTGGATGCGCTGGCCGGGAGTATCGCTTCTGTCATTGCAATGGCGGGGGACATCATCACGATGCCAAGTAACGCCATGATGATGATTCACAACCCATACATGGGGATGGTCGGGAATGCAGCGGAATTCCGGAAGGCAGCCGATGATCTGGACAAGATTACTGAAAGTATCGTTTCCACATATCTTGCGAAAGCAGGAGACAAACTGGACGACGGGACTTTACGCCAGTTGCTGGATGAAGAAACCTGGCTTACTGCTGATGAAGCTTTAAATTATGGCTTGATCGATGAGGTTTCAGAGTCAAAGGATGTAGCAGCCTGCATTGATCATCAGGTGCTGGCACATTTTAAACATGTTCCAGGCAAAATTGTTGCTCAATCTGCTGCTGGAAATTCGGCTGAAGAAACAAGCCCGAATGAAATACTAAAACAAAAGATCAATATGAAACTTGAACTCTTAAATCTTTAAGGGTTCTTTTTTATGCCATTTTTAAGGAGGATAAGCATTTGAAACAGAAAGAACTTTTGAAACTCGATATTCAATTTTTCGCCGGGGGCGGAATGTCTAAACAAGAACGAGCATTACGTCAGGCTTTGGCGGAAAAGCGTACGAAAATTGAAGCATTGACCGATGAGGGAAAACTTGATGAAGCCAAAAAACTACTTGCAGAAGCTCAACAAATTAAAGATCAAATTCAGACATATGAGGATTTACGAAACATGCAGGTTTCATATGCACAGGAAGAGCCGCAGCAAGATCCAGAGGCAAAGAACCCGCAACAGCCAACGGATGATATCGCCAAAACAGATGCGAAAAATCATGTTCAGCTTTTTGCATCTGCCCTTAGAACAGGCAAAGTACCACAGCCTCTTGCCGCGATGAAAGAAGGTGTGGATGAGGACGGCGGGCTTATTGTGCCGCAAGATATTTCTACGAAAATTAATGAAAAGCGACGTCAATTTGATACGCTGGCAAATCTCGTCGATGTCATTCCGGTATCAACAAACAAAGGTTCACGGGTTCTTGAAAAATTATCGGATATCACCCCATTGGCAAATCTTGAGGAATTAGAAAATATTGAAGAGTTAGAGAACCCTAAATTTGAAAACATTAAATATAACATCAAAGATTATGCCGGGATCTTGGTTCTTTCAAACGATTTGCTTGCAGATACAAAGGAAGCGCTCTTGCAGTATCTAACGACTTGGTTGGCGAAAAAATCAGCCGTAACCCGCAATACGTTGATCCTTAATCAATTGGGGACCCTTGCAAAAACAACGGTTTCAAAACAGGACGACATTAAAGACATTCTTAATGTCAAACTCGATCCAGCTATTAATGCGACAACTAAAGTTGTCACAAACCAATCCGGCTTTAATATGTTGGATAAACTGAAAGACGCGTTCGGCCGCTACCTACTTCAGCCGAATCCTACAGACCCGACGAAAAAGTTGTTGTTTGGAAAGCCGGTTTCTGTGATTTCTGATAAATATTTGCCGAGCAGCGGCACAAAAACTCCAAAACATCCGTTGATCATCGGAGACCTTAAAGAAGCCGTTAAACTGTTTGACCGCCAGCAGTATTCTATTTTAACAACTAATGTCGGCGGGAAAGCATTTTATCGCAATTCAACAGATGTGCGAATTATTGAACGTGAGGATGTAGTTCTTTGGGATACAGATGCGGTGGTTTACGCGGAGTTTTCATCAATTAAAGATGCAGTTCCTGACAATGAAGCTCCAAGCACTGGCGACACAGAAGAAAAATCAGTTGACGTTGGAAAATAATAAAAGCAAAGGATGAGGAACAATGGCAGATCAATTTTTAAACCAAAGCAATGGTGTTTATACTTCCGCAGAGGACGACGGCACAGGAAAACCGGTAACGCCTGTTTACTTGAAAGGGAACAGTGAAGATAATCCTTTATACATCAAAGGGATGCCGGGGGAACCTGGGCCGCAGGGACCCCAAGGTCCAAAAGGCGACAAGGGGGATAAAGGCGAACCAGGTCCGCAAGGTGAACAAGGACCACAAGGCCCGAAAGGTGACAAAGGCGATCCGGCTGACATTGGAGAGAAAAGTATCCTACATGAAATGCTTGCGGACAAGTCTGTTAGAAGCAACAACATCGGAACCGGCAGTGTCATGCCGGATCACTTTAACAGCGAAGTAAAGGCCATTTTTGAAGACCTACAAAAGCAAATTGATGAGCTCAAAGGCGGCGCATCTAGTTAACGAAAGGTAGGTGATGCCCTATGACTGAAACCCAACAAAAAGAGCTTGAAGAGGCGAAAAAATTCCTCCGGGTCGATGGTGATCTGGAGGATGATTTAATTCTTGGGTTTATCGCTTCTGCAAAAGAATACATTACGTCCGCAACGGGCCTGAAATTTCCTAATAATTCAGCTCGCGCAGATTTGTGTGTAAAGGCTTTTGTAACTCACTGGTATGAAAACCGTGAAATAGCTGGCACAACTTCAAACCTTGATGGAGTTTTGACAACGTTGATCAATCAATTAAAATACACAGTTCCGGAGACTGATGCCGATGCTGAATGACATGCGATATCGAATCAAGTTTCAAATGAAAAAAGAAGGCGGCCGTCTTCCTGTGGAAGGTGACTATGAAACGGTCGTTGAATGCTGGGCAAAAGCCGAAGGGTTAAAAGGCCGGGAATATTACGCGGCGGCCGCGGTGCAGAAGGAGAAGACAATAAAATTTACGATCCGACACCGCGAGGATATCGACGAACATATGCGGATTCTTTTTCAAAACCAATCATATGAAATAGAATCTATCATACCGAACTATTCCCGGAAAAATTTCACCACAATTAGGGCAAAGGCGGTGGAATAATGAAATTTGAAATAGAAATGCAGGGCTTTAAAGAATTAGATTCATATTTATCCTCACTCGCAAGGAAGGATGAAAAAATAAATAAAGCTACTGTAAAAGCTGGGGGCGCTGTTCTTGCGAAGGAAATTAAAAAGAATGCTCCCCGTTCCAATATTGGGGGGAGCCATCCCCACATTGATGAAGATATTATCGTTGGTAATCGTACGAGAAAGGACCCCGATGGTGAGATATATGCAGTGGTTGGTCCTACAAAAGATACGAAGTTCCGTGTCCACTTGCCTGAATTCGGAACCATTCATCAGCCGGCTAACCCGTCTATTCAGCGGAGTATGCTAAGTGCCAATGAGAGGATGCTTCAGGCGATGGCAAGCGTTATAAAAAGAGGGTACAAGCTATGAATGTAGCGGAAAGAGCTTTGCAATTAAAAAATAAAGTATTTGAAGCGCTGGAAACTGATCCGGCGCTTTTATTATTGGCTGATCCTGCAAACATTTTTGAACTTGCGGTGCCGATTGGCATCAAAAGCAAACCAGCTTATATCGTCGTACAGGAATTGGACTACAGAACTACCAAGTGGGCTGATGGAAAGCCGATCAAGGACAGCGCTGTCTATCAAATTGATGTATACAACGATTCATCCTGCGATCAGATTTTGGCTGCCGTTATAGGGGTCATGAATCGAATGGATTTTCAAACAGGAATTTTAATCAATGATTTTTTAAAAGATGAGGGTCTTATTCGGAAGGGACGCCGATTTGAGGCCAATATTTTAATATAATTGGAGGTTTTAGAATGCCTGAATACAGTTCAGTTACCGGATTGGAAGGCGTTAAATTTGCGCCTTTAAAAAAGGAAAATGGCTTTTATGTGGCTACAAAAATTATTGATTACCCTTACGCAATTAACGCGAAGGTCAATACGGAAACATCAACAGAAAAGCAGTATGCAGACAACAAACTGGTGGATATGGCTGTCACGACTGGTTCCACAAAATTGGAGCTTGAAATGCGGGATCTGCCAATGGAAATTTTGGAGGAATTGTTTGGGATAGAAGAAACAGACGGGATCTATATGTTCAAAAAGAATGTTATCGCGCCATGGGTTGCGATGTCTTTCTATGGGCCAAAAGCGAACGGCAAGAATCGCCATGTAGGCTTAGTGAAAGGGCGTTTTTCTCTTCCGGATGATGAATGGAAAACAAAAGAAGAAAAGACTGATTTTCAGACGGTCAAACTTTCAGCTGAATTTATGGAGCGCGAACAAGACAACGCCTATAAAGTATTGGCTGATGAGGACGCACCGAATTTCAATTTGGACAAGTTTTATGAAAAAGTGTTTGGCAATGCTTATAAAAATCCGGACTCAGGCTCTGATAATAAATCCAGTGTAGACATTGGAAAGACAGTATAAAGGGAAGCTCTATGCTTCTTTTTTAAATCTAACAAAATAAAGGAGGAGTCAACATGGCTCAAAAACATATTTCTATTAAATTATGGTTTGAAGAAGAAGGAAAATATAAAACGTTTATTGCTCCCCGTACAAACACAAAGACGTTGTTTGAAGCCTTAAAGTTAGATGAGACAGCTTCTAAAGCAAAAAATCTTAAAGAAGTACTCAAAAGCCTTGAGGATCGTATGAAATTCATTGTACGGGTATTTCACAATCAATTTACTTTAGAGGATTTTCAAGAAGGATTACAGTCCTTTGAAGTTTCCGATGAAGTAAGACGAATTATGGGAGAAATCATGGGCTATGAAGAACCAGATGAGGAAGAAGATTTTTTGCCAGCAGCGGAAACGGAGGACTTACAGTTGAAAACGGAATAGAACAGCTCAATGATATATATGCGACCCTTTTAAAACAGGGATGGACCATGACTGAAATTGACGAGATGGATATTTACCATTACTTAGAAGTCCTGGCTCATGAAAATAAACCAAAAGTTGTTCCAATTGATCAAATATTTTTCTAAGACTGGCTTTATCGCCGGTCTTTTTTCGTTGAGTTTATGCCAGGGAAGCGGGGTGGATACATATGGCGCAACCTATCGGAAATATGATTGTTAAAGTAGGCCTTGATGATACTGGCTTTAATCGTGGAATCGAAGGTTTAAAGCGGCAAATGCGTTTAGCGAATTCGGAAATGAAAGCATCTGGTGCAGTTTATAAAGCTGCGGGCAATCAGTCTAAGTTTCTTCAATCGCAAATAGAAGGACTCAATAATAAATACCGCATACAAGGCCGTTTAGTTGATGAGCATCGGGCAAAATACAATAAGCTGGTCAGAGAAAAAGGGCTGGATAATCGAGAAACACAGATACAAGGCCGTCGGCTGAATGATGCAATTGCCGTTCATCAAAGCCTTGGAAATGAACTGCAACGAGTAACAAAACAATTTGAAAATACCACAAACAGCACCCGGCGAGCAGCGGGTGTTTTTTCTGTGTTTAAGCGCAATTCAGGAGAAGTATCTAAAGAGTTAAACGCGGTGTATCAAGCAGCCTCAACCGCTGGAAAGGCTCTTTCTGCTCTCGGTGCAGCGGGATCGTTTGGGATTGGAATGACTGTTAAAGCTGCTGCTGATTTTGAAAAAGCGATGAGCCGTGTCGGCGCTTTAGCAAATGCGACAAACGACCAGATGGCTGATCTTACAAAAACAGCTCGTCATTTAGGGGCAACAACTCAATATACTGATGGCCAAGTTGCAGAAGGTATGCAGTATCTTGCGATGGCCGGATATAAAACAAATCAAATTATTGGGGCTATGCCTGGTCTTCTCGCGACTGCTGCAGCCGGTCAAACAGACCTTGGAGTTACGGCCGATATCGTTTCTGACATTTTGACTGAATTTCATATCAAGGCTGAAGACACAAACCGTGTTGCGGATGCCATGGCGTATACTTTCACCAACTCAAATGCCACCCTGCAAGAGATCGGCCAAACGATGAAATATGCGGCTCCGGCAGCAAAAACGGCAGGACTCAGCATGGAAGAATTAGCAGCAGCGACAGGCATTATGGCAAATAGCGGGATCAAGGCTGATATGGCAGGAACAGCTTTGCGAGCTACACTGACCCGTTTATCATCTCCACCAAAACAAGCCGGAAATGCGATCGATGAATTAGGTTTGAAGGTAACCGATTCGACAGGGAAACTGCGACCACTTGCGGATATTATCGGCCAGATCAATGAGAAAACAAAAGATTATACCGAAACTGAAAAAATTCGAATTGCAAAACAGTTGGCTGGGCAGCATGCTCTTTCTGGATTTATTACTTTAATGCACGCGGGAAAAGATAAGATTCAAGAATTCACAAAGGAAATCGAAGGAAGCGGCGGCACAGCTGAAAGAGTAGCCAAAAAGCAAATGGACAACCTGGCTGGCTCTATTGAGTATCTGAAATCTGCTACAAACAATGCTGTTATCACTTTTGGAAATCAGTTCTTGCCTGTTATCCGGGCTACAGCTGACGGACTAACAAAGCTTGTAACCTGGTTTGATTCATTGCCCCCTTCTGTGGCGAGTACCATTGCGATTACTGGCGGTGCAGTCACTGTATTTTCCCTCTTAGGCGGCGCGTTCTTACTGTTGCTTGGCTCTTTGCCAAAAGTAGCAGCAGGCTGGAATATGCTTCGGACCGCGGGCGGCTATTTAACGCGGAATGTAAATCAAGCATCGGGCAGTCTTGGCGTTTATTCTACGGAAGCCATTGCAGCGGGCGCAGCTTCCAGGACAGCGGCTGCAGGAATGAACACGACCTCCACGGCGGCGGCAGCAGCATCCACACGAATGGGGCGTTTTCATCAGTCAGCCAATCTGGCAACAACCAGAGTCGGGAGGCTTGAACAATCATCCAGCAGAAGTGCTAAAGCCATGCGAGGCCTAGGCGGTGCTTCACGTGTTGCCGGCGTTGGCCTTGGATTGTTTGGCGGGCCAGTTGGTTCAATTGCCGGGCTAATACTTTCATTTGCTCCTGAGCTCTTAAAATTCGGTGGGAATATTTTAAAGGTTGGAGCCAATGCAATTAAAGGCGCTGGCGGCTTTATGAAATTAGCAAAAAGCGGTTTTGGCCTATTCAACATTCTCAAAAAAGGAGCAGGAGTTGTCGGCCTTTTACGTGGCGGATTGAGCTTGTTAGGCGGTCCAGTTGGTCTTGCTATTACAGGTGTAACCCTTCTTACGGAAGCAGGTATGAACTATTATGACAACCTGAAGAAAAGGGTTCTTCCATCGACTATTGACTTTGGTAAAGGGGTTTCGAAGGCTACTGCAAAAGCTGTGAATGCTTATGAAGATATGAATACAAAAGTCACGGCTAAGCTTGAATATCTCCGTATAACCAATGCAAAAATCACCAAGAAAATAGCGGACGATGTCGCAACACAGTTTACAACGATGGGAGAGACTTTGAAAAAAGGATTCCAAACAAGCGCTGATTCAGCCACCAAGGTATTAAAGGAATTTTATGCTTCCAATGATAAAACCTCAGATAAGGAAGCAGCTAAGATTCTAAATAAAATTGAAGTTGGAAACCAAAAGAAACAAAAGAAAATACAAGGATACGTGGATCGTGTAAATGAGATTTATCGAAACGCCGCAAAAGAACATCGTAAGCTTACGGATAAAGAAAATAGAGAAGTTACTAAAATTCAAGGGAAAATGCTCGCCCAAATGGAGACAGCACTTACTCGTAGTAAAGATGAGCAAACGAAAATTTCGAGAAAGTTGAAAGAAGAATCTTCAAACCTTTCCGCTAAACAGGCAGCCGCAGTTGTAAGAAACAGTAACAAGGCAAAAGAGAAAACTATTAAAGCTGCCAAAGACCAATATAAGGCTGTAGTTGACGCGGCGGATGACCAATATTATGTCAAAGGTACAATAAGTAAAAAAGAACACGATGACACTGTTGATAAAGCTGAAAGCCAAACCAAAAAAACAATTAAGGAAGCAGAAAAGACTCATGAAGGTGTGGTCAAAGAGGCAAAGCTTCAAGCTTATGGACATATTGGTCAGGTTGATTGGGAGACAGGTGAAATTCTTGAGGAATGGAATATTCATCTAAATGATTTAGCTGGGGTAATGAATAAGATCACTGGCTATATTAATAACGTTTTTGAATTTCTTCATATTCCTATTAAGATTCCGGAATGGAAGCCAAAGGGTTATCAAGATACTTCTAAAATGCAAATTGCGCCTGGTGCAAATTATGCGAAAGGTACAGATTTTCACCCTGGAGGAAAAGCGCTTGTCGGTGAAGAAGGATGGGAGTTAGCCCATACACCAGGCATCGGAACTTATGTAGTCGGTATGGGCGGCCCGCAAATCTGGGATCTCCCGCGTGGAACATCTGTACTTCCTCATGATGAGTCAAAAAAACTTGCTGCTTCGGGGATTCCTGGATATGCAGGCGGAGTCGGGAACTTTTTTAAAAAAGCTGCTGAAAGCTCTAAGAAAATGGTCAAAGGAGCTATTTCTCTCGGAAAAAGTGTTGTGGATAAAGTCGGGGATGTTAGTTCAAGTGCTATGGATTTTATAATTAACGGACCAAAAAAATTAATTAAAAAACTATTTAGCGGTCTGATCCCCTACAAAACAGGAAAAGGTATCGATATGTTAGGAACTGGTATACTTAAGACATTAAAAGATGGGACAGCTAAATTCCTGAAAGGAGTCATGCCAGAGCCGTCCACATTTAAAGGGACCGGAGGAACGAAAGCCGTAAACCAATGGGTTACAGAGGCTGTTGGTATAGCAGGGGTGCCACTTTCATGGATTCCAGGGCTTGTGACCATCGCCATGAAGGAAAGCGGCGGAAATCCGAACGCCATCAACTTATGGGATTCTAACGCCAAAGCCGGACATCCAAGTCAGGGCTTGATGCAAACGATTCCGTCCACTTTCAATGCTTATAAGTTTCCGGGTCATAATAACATCTTAAATCCTGTAGACAACATTCTTGCAGCCATTAACTATATCAAGGCACGCTATGGAGATATATCAAATCATCCGGGTTTGAAATCAATGGCCCGGGGTGGCGGCTATGTTGGTTATGCAAAAGGAGGTATCTCACCTGGTCGCGGCGGCGCTAAATGGGCCATTTTAAATGAACGGGGGTATGATGAAACAACGATCACGGAAGACCCTTCATACAGGGAGCGTAATATTGGGCTATGGGCTCGGATTGGTAGCAAACTTGGCGTACTTCCGGATTTACAGGATGGGATGATTTCAAAAGCACTACTCCTGCTTCAAAAAGTTTCGGAAAAGCCCAAACAGCAGCTACCACCGCCTAATGATTTTTCTGTAGACATCAGCCGTGTTGTAAAGAATCAAGAAAAACAAATCAGTATGATGACAAAGCAGATTGATTTTCTAAATAAAAATGTGCAGCTCTTGCAACAGATCCTATTAAAAGATAACAACACTTATCTTGATGGGAAGAAAATCGATCAATCATCCGGGGATCGGTATACTCGAACTTCATACTTGAATGGGGTGAGATAGTGGAATTGTACATTGACTATGATAATGGTTTAGGGGAGCAGAGTTTAAGCAGCCTGCTTCCTTTTTTTGAACCTTTAAGTTTTACACCTGAGTCACCAGGCATTGAGCGTGAAACAACAAATATCCCGAGAATAAATGGAGTCGTTTTGCCGCAGCATCCCCGTGACGTCAAATATACAGAAAGAAAAATATCAGTTGAAATCTATCTGAATTCAGTCATTGCCGAAAATTTTTATCAGTATCGACGGGAACTATACGCGGTTTTGGTTAAACCGTTCCCTTACTATATTTCAACCGACTTGTTGCCAAATCTCCGTTTTCGTGTCACATGTGATGGGAATTTCAGTATTCCAAAGGAAAAAGAAAAAAACCATGTTTCTTTTACTGTGGAATTTAACAACTACACTGGTTTAGCGGAGTCAAAATTCACTTCTCTGACAAAGCAAAATTTTGACGGTGAGCATTGGAGCCCAGGCATGAACATTCAAATGCGAGATGATCTGGAATACAGGTTCAAAAATCGAAAGAGGTTTCAGGTTTATAACACTGGTGATGCCTATATCAATCCTTTGGAACATGACTACAATGTGACCTTATGGGCGGCCGGAAAAAATGTGACGATCATCAACCATACAAATGGTGAAAAGCTGAAAATTGAACAGGAAATAAAAAAATCACAGCGTGTTTCTTTTATTAAGCAATACACAGTGATCAATAAAACACCTATCAAAACATCCGGCAGACTCCCGGGACTCGATATAGGAATGAATAAGTTTGAAATCTTGAATACCAATGATTTTGAAATCATATTTGATACCCGTTTCTACTACGCGTAAGGAGCATGCAATATGGCAAACACAGATTTTATAAAGGAAATTGCACCAGACGCCCAAAGAGTCTATAAAAAGTATGATATTCTCGCGTCTCTCATTATTGCTCAAGCCTGTTTAGAGAGCGCATGGGGGACAAGCGGGCTGGTGCAGAAAGGGAAAAACTTATTCGGCATCAAGGGTACTTATAACGGTCAATATGTTCTCATGTGGACGACTGAATATGATAAGAGCGGAAATGCAACCAAAGTACAAGCTCGCTTTCGAAAATATCCATCTTGGTATGAATCGATTCAGGATTTAGCCAAGTTGTATGTGAACGGAACGAGCTGGGATCCGAATCACTATAAAGCTGTAGTCGGCGAAAAAGATTACAAGAAGGCGAGTGCTGCACTTGTAAAAGCTGGTTATGCGACTGACCCCAATTATGCGACAAAGTTGAATAATCTCATTCAAACCTACAAGCTAACACAATATGACACTGTGGGTGGGGTGCCAGAAGGACCTGACGAACCGGAAACACCGATACCTGATCCAGAAATACCAAGCAAGGAATATGACGGGAAAGACATTACACTCAATCAGAATCTGCCGTCAGATACCGATTTCCCACAGCTTCATGTGTCAACAAAAGACGAAAAAAAGGTTGTGGAAATAACGGGTGTGTCAGTTGATCTGACAGACGATACGACAGGTAAGAAGAGTTTTACCTTCACTATCACAAAAACGCAGGAGAACGGCACAGAATTTGATTTATTGGTGGACGATAACATACTTTATCTGGATGAGAAAAAATTTAAACACCAAAAATATTACATTACGGGTGTCGAACTTCATCAAGAGAAAAATGTTATTAGTAAAACCGTTACAGCAAGCCACATATTCACTGTGCTGCTTATTAACAACAGGATTCATGAAACTGTATCAAAGAAATTAAGATTGAGAGATGCGCTTGATTTTGCGCTGAAGAATACAGACTTCAAATATATTTTTAAGACACCTGAGAGTGAATTTGAATCAGCAGATCAAGAAAATTTCGGTGATAAAAACTCGACAGAGCTAATGGATGAAATCATTGAGGATTATGGGATTGAAATAGACGTGGATAATTACAAAATTTATATCTACAAAAAGATGGGGAAACGGATTAATTTCACCCTAGATTCGCGCTATAATATGCCCGGCATTTCAATTACAACAAACTCGCAAAACAGTACAACACGTGCCTGGGGATACGGGGCCTTAAAAAAGGGGAGCAGTACTGATGACAAAAACCCTCAGTACGAGTTTGAGCCTATTTTATACATTCATCCAGACGAAAAGAAATTCTTGATTGAAGGGAAGCCACGCTGGGCTGAACCGATCAGGGATGAGCGCTATAAAAAAGCCAGCAGTATGATTTCTGCATTAAAAAGGCATGTGAATCCATATCCGGAAATGACGGTAGAAGCTGATTTCCAAAAAATCTATGAGCCGAAGCTTTTAGAGATCGAGCAAGATTTCTGGAAAGGCGACACCATCCATGTCTTGGCTGATCGGCGGATGGTATCACATTTGAAGATAATGTGAGACTTGTGTCCATCCAGTACAACCCTCTGAACCCATACAGCAGTCCGAAATTGACGTTTGCGAACTTCCGCAAAGATATCCAAAGCATAAATGTGGATCAAGCGAAAAGGCTTAGAGATCAAAAACGATATATTGACCAGCTTTTCAAAACGCTCAGGTAGGCGTTTTTTATTTTGCCAAAAAAGGAGTGAAAGAGATGCAGCGGCTGATAAAAGACTATGATCAAACCCGGAATTCCCGTTATCAAGCACAACTAAGAGCAGATATGCAAAGCATAGAAAACAGCTTGAATGAGCAAGAAAGACAGATTCAATCGCATCAAACATCAAAAAAAGCTCATACGTCTGATCAGATTGCTCACAGCAGCGGGCTTACAGTATCCCAAGAAATCGAAACTGCCAAAGCAAGGGCCAGAAATTTAGTGCTCAATGCCGATGGGACGAACATAAAAGAAGTTGTTGACGCGCGTGTTGATCGTAAGGGAACAATTTACCCGACTTTATGGGACCGTCTGGCTGCAGATGGGCAGTATATTGAAACGAGATTTAACTTTAAAAATGCGCTTAACTATGGTGCGGACCCGACCGGAAAAAGCCCATCTGCCTGGGCCATACAAAAGGCGCTGGATGAAATTCATCGAGAGGGTGGAGGCCAGCTTGTTATACCAGAAGGCATTTATTTAATTGAGAAGAGAATTTATATCTATGGGAACACCCGATTTACAATGTCTCCAAGCTGTGTATTACTTAGAGGTTGGGCGGGCGGATTTTTTGCCAATGGAACGCCGAATGATAAATTCACAGGCTATTCCGGAAGAGGCAACATCATTATTGAAGGCGGTATTTTAGACGGTAACTATGCCAATATAGACAAATACCCGACTACTGCGATGGACTCAATCATTTTAGGCCATGCAAATAATATTTGGATTGACCGCGTAACTTTCAAAGACACGATTACCGCCCATGCCATTGATGCCAATGGGATCAACAATCTCCAGATCACAAGGAGCAATTTTTTTGGATTCATAGACTTGAGCGGAAAACGCCCTTTCTCAGAAGCCATACAGCTTGGGGAATTTGTTGAAATGGGCGTCAATCAATTCGGAGCGTTTGACGGCACCCCTAATCAAAACGTTTATATCGCCCATAATCATTTTGGTAAATCTGAGTTGTTGGGCGGCTGGGGTTCTGCAATAGGAAATCACTATGCTGTTTATGATATTTTCCAAAAAAACATCACAATCTTTGACAATACGATTGAAGACTGTGGATTTGCAGGGGTAAGAACGTTTAAATGGGGCGAAGTTAAGATTTTAAACAATCGATTTAAGCGCAATAATGAATGTATTCGAATTTCCCAAGCAGCTGGAGGAATTGAAAGTTCTAAAAATGCTGCAGGAGTCCAAATGAATCGCCCCCAAAATGCACAAAACGTCTTGATTCAGGGAAATGATTTTTATGATTACAAGTCATACGGAATCTTATCGTTTGGGCAAATATATAACAACGAAGTCGCCTGGAGCGATGGCATTCGTATTTTTGGGAACTACTTTAAATTAAAAGCAAAAGAGATTGGTGAATATGACTATGAGCAAGCCATCAAATTAGTCTTTGCAAGAAATGCTTTCATCGCTGATAACCGGATTTTCGGGGGAAGAAGAGGGATGTGGATAGAAGGCTGTTACAACACCTTTATTGATCGAAATTATGTGTCCTGTGTTGATACAGAAGCAATCTACGTCGAAAAAAGCAGAGACAAAACTTCTACCGTGCCGAAATCATATCACCTATCTATTGATCGAAACGAAATTAACACCACTGGCCGCAACGGTATTTTCATTCAAAACTGCGATCACTTTGATGTGAGAGATAATAATGTGATGAATACCAATAAAGAGCAAAGCAGTACGAGAGGGCGCGGCGGCATATATGTGGAAAATGGATACGACGGACGGATTGAAAATAGCCGGATACGAGGCGTCGAGAAGGCGTTTGCCATTTTAGTAAAAGACGCTGCAACAGAGGTGAATGTCACCAACACAAAAGGAACTGGCCGCGTCATCGTTCAGGGAGATTCCAATTTTAACGGGTATTACGGGACAACAAAAGATGACTATATTAGAAAAATCAATACAAAAAGCAGCAGCTAATTGAAAGGGGAGGTGAACCAATGATTTATAAAAATACGGCTGTGCACTTTGATGTCAATGCACAAGTGAAGCGAAGTGTATCAGCAAATATTCAATTTAGTACGCAAGATATCGGGACCGCAAAATTGTCGTTTAATCTGACAAAGGACGGTGTACCTTTGCCGATTAGTAAGGCAACCCATGCCAAGCTATTCATGAAATTTACTGACGGCAGCCAGGTCTATGTCAATACAGAAGTCGAAGACGCGCTGAAGGGCGCTATTTTTTATGTCTTAACGCCGGAACAAATCAAACATGCCGGCACCGTTCACGCGGAGCTTTATGTCAAATATGATAACGGCCAGAAAATGAGTGTCCATAAATTTTCTTTTGAGATTGATAAAGCTCTCATTGATGCGGATATCGTGCCCGTTGCCGAATACTACTTTGAAGATTTTGAAACGTTCAAAGCTGAAGCGGAAGAAATGATTGATGACCTGCAGACGAAATTTGAAATGCTTGATAATATCGAAACCAAAGAGGGAGCTCAAGCAAGAGCTGACGCGGCCGAAACCAATGCGAAAGCTTACATGGATAAGCACGCATCTAAAAAAGACAATCCTCACGGTGTCACAAAAGATCAAATCGGCTTATCAAAAGTAGACAATGTGAAGCAGGCGACAAAGGCAGAGTTTGATGAGCACCACAGCGATAATACTCGACACATAAATAAAGCTGAGCGAACCAAATGGAATGCCGGACAGCTTTATAAATTAACCGATGACAACGGCGGGAGAATGCTAATTCCTGATGACACTGACTTATTAACCTTACCATCAGGACTTTATTATGGTGTCAGTAACAAAGTTGTGAATTCTCCAGAACCGAAGGCGGTCGAGTGGTTTCATTACGATGTTTCAACTAATAATGCACGCAAAACGATCGTGGTAACTGCTACGGCCAATCCTAAAAGGTGGTTTGGGACAATCCACACTGACGGATCATTTAAAGGTTGGCAGAGATTTATAACGGATGCCGACGCGGAAGTTACCTGGCAATCACCTACTTTGTTAAACGGGTGGAAGCAGTATGGAACCCATAAGGTTCAGTTTAGTAAAAATGCCCTTGGAGAGGTTGAAATTATCGGCTCAATAACCGGTGGAACAATTGGTTTTGATGTGCCGGCTTTTATGCTGCCGGCTGGATATCGCCCTATACAAATGCTTCATTTTATAGGTGTAGCTTCTAGTAAAGGCACTGGCACCACTCCTCAGTACCATAGAACCCAGATCGCCACTGATGGAACTGTTTACATTCAGAGTTGTTCAAATACGGTAAACCCAAACGAATTTATAACATTTGGTTTTAAATTTAAGGCGGCTTAGGAGGGATGACAGTGAAATGGCTTTATAAATATGATGAGAAATTCAATTACATGCCGGGAGAAGAAATCCAAGTTGAGGACAACGCGGAGCTGCCGGAGTTTTATTGTGAAATAAAGCCGCCTGACGGTATGTACTTAGCAAAATTTGATCCTGCGAAAGGGGAATGGTTTGAATCGGCCACCAAAGAATATATTGAAAGCTTGCAGCCTCCGGAGCCGGACCCAGACCCTACCGAGCTGTTGAAAAAACAAAGTGCATTACTCTCATTGCAAGTAGCACGCCTTCAGGCTGATGTTGAAGCGTTAAAAGGGGGCGGGGCATCATGAAGTATCCCACTCTTGCCGATATAAAACAATTCTATGATTGGGGGTGTTACACAGATGAAGAAATGCGGGAGTACGTAAAAATTAAGTGGATCACCCCGGCCGAATATGAAGACATAACAGGCCGGAGCTATGATAAGCCTGACACTAGTGTGGATTTAGGAATGCCAAGCGCCCAATAAGGGTGTTTTTATTTTGCCTCGAGGGAGGTGAAAACGATGTGAGAACAGGAGGATTTCAGGACATGCATCAAACAAATGAATGGGACGTCTTCAAGCAGGAGATTACCGAATTGAAGGCCGATCACAAAACGCTTGAACAGCGTGTCATCACACTGGAAAGGGCGTCTGATCGACACGATCAACAGATTATGTCCATCAATGACAAGCTCAACAAGATTGAAGAGAACACAACATGGATTAAGCGCAGCATTACGGGCGCCATCATCACAGCGGTTTGTACACTGGTGATCTCCGGGATTGCGGCGCTTTTCATTAATTTTATTCAAAAATAAGGAGGAAGACACAATATGACAACATTCGACAAAGGCACGGTCGTCCGGACGGTGCTTCTTTTTATTGCATTGGTAAACCAGACATTGATCATGTTTGGTAAGGCAGCTTTGCCGATTAGTGAGGACCAGGTTAATACGTTGGCCGATGCTCTGTATTTGGCCGGCTCCGCAGCATTCACCATCATTACGTCTGTGGTGGCTTGGTATAAAAACAACTACGTCACAAGCAAAGGAAAGTTGCAGAAAGAGACTTTGAAACAAAAGGGATTAACAAAATGAGGTTGCCGTCTGGCAGCCTTTTAATAATTTAAAGGAGGATTATTATTATGGGAATCAAAGGAATCGACGTATCACACTGGCAAGGTAATATCAATTGGAAGAAAGTTGCGGGGGACGGTATTAAATTCGCCTTTATCAAAGCAACAGAAGGGACAACATTAAAGGACAATAAATTTGAAACGAATGTTTCAGGTGCTAACGCTGTGGGGATTAAAACGGGAGCCTACCACTTTGCAAGATTCGGTTCCAAGTCAGAAGCATTGGCAGAAGCCAAGTTTTTTCTGTCAGTTGTTAATAAGGTCCGTCTCACATATCCGCTTGTGCTTGATCTTGAAGTCAATCAGCGGAATGTCAGTAAATCAGTATTGACAGATGCAGCAATTGCCTTCTTACGAGAGATTGAAAAGGCCGGCTATTACACTATGATTTACAGCGGAAAATCCTTTCTTGAGAACTGTCTTGATGAATCTAAACTGAAGCCTTTTGCATTATGGGTTGCTCGTTACAGCAGTAAACTTGGCCGGGATGCAGATATATGGCAGTATTCTGATTGTGGAAGGGTCGCCGGTATTTCTGGGAATGTTGATATGAATATTTGTTATCGTGACGGGCTAAAGGCAAAGGTGTCTGGGAAAACTGAAAAAGCTCCTGTTGCAAAACCTGTTTCAAACAAAAAGCCAGTTAAAACAGAGACAGTTTACACTGTCAAAAAAGGGGATACGCTTTCGGAAATCGCCCAGAAATACAACACGACCGTTAAAGCTCTCCAAAGCTTGAACAACATAAAAGACCCTAATAAGATTTATGTTGGCCAGAAACTAAAGATTGGCGGCAGTTCATCAAATAAAAAGCAGTATTACACAATCAAATCCGGCGACACCTTATCTGGAATCTCTAAAAAGTTCAATACATCTATTAAGACGCTGCAGAATTGGAATAGCATCAAGAATCCGGATAAGATATATGCTGGGCAAAAGATACGTGTAAAATAACTTGAAGGCCCTCTGTGAAGGGCCTTTATTTCAAATACTTTCAATATAAACGTCCGAATTTGTTTTTAAACCTTTCTCAAGAGCGCTTTTTAATATTTTTATAAAATCTTCTCCATCGCTCGTAACAAAGTAATTAGATAGGTCGGTAATCTCCTCACTTATATTATCTCCCCAAGGCGGTCTTTTGCTAATGTCCTCGATATCCCACACAACCTGTGAAGGGCTATAATTCTTCAGTTGCTCTTTAATATCCTCTAATTCTTCAAGAGCTTTGCTAATGTTTTCACTTTCAAGTTTTCCTTGATAAAGTTTATTTAGCAAAAAAGGATATTTTGATCCCCAACCGTTTTCTTCTAAATGATAGCTTACTGTTGAAAAAAATGAATGTAAGAAGTCGCCATGGCCGACCTGATACCAATAATATTTGACTTTAAATCCTACAGCCATCGTGCTTCACCCCTAATTAGTTTTAAATTTAATATCTGCTCTACCATTGGTTTTTTTCATGATTCTATCATACAGATCATCCATTATCTCTTCAGAAACCGACTGGCCCCTAATATCTATGATAACAGTTTGTTTTGTATTGTTTGGCAAATCTGTCAAGCGTTTTTCGACTTGTTTTGAAACATTGTTCACTAGTCTACTTCTTCCACTTGGTGTGGTTATTTTGTAATTTTTCACCTCTATGCTATGGCCTTTTTTATAAAAATCCGGTCGAGAGCTTCCCTTTTTTCCATATGGAACTTCTTTGCCGTCTATAAATGACTTTTGAGCACTGTAATCAGGATAGTCCTTTCCTACATCGACTTCTGATTGCCGCCAAGTTGGTCTTTTGGGGACATCTGGATTCTTAACATTTAATTTCGTATTGACTCCACGCAAACCATAGGCTCCGAGCATTGATAAAGCATGATTTAGGCTATCTTGGCGCTGCTCATCCGAAATCTTATTCCCGAACATATCTCGGCCGATGATGGTTTCGCTAAATCCATTTGCTGCGGCAAGCCCGTAAAGGCCTTTTTCGGCATTTTTCAAGCTCTGAAATGTTTTGGTTGTTTTATACGCATCAAGTGCTTTATCTGCCGCATACACCGCCTTGCTGGTTGAATAAATGGCTTTTCCGCCTTTCGCAAGTTTGCCGGCCCAGCCGATGATTGGAATATATCCGGCTGCTGCCATACCTCCTGCAGCGACTCGCTGGCCGTCTGTCAGCTTTTCACCTGTTACAGGATCAACACCATCGGCAGCTCTTTTATAATCGTAGTACCCGCTGACTTCTCCGACAAATGTACCGGCTGCATCAAGCGCTTTTAAATACCAAGGCTTGTTCGCTTCCTCTTCTTGCTTTTCCTGCAGCCGCCGCGCTTCCGCTTGTTCGCTTTTGAAGTCGATGTAGTTAGTGGCTTGTTTTTCAACTTCCATTGTATTCTTGTAGATTTCACTGGAATGAAATGACTTCAAACTAAAATGCATCGGAGCCGCGCTTTTCCCATGGCTTGTGGCCTCCATTAGACCGGAATACTTGGCGAGCACTGCATTGTCAAGAGCCTCTAAATTTGAGTATTCGGTCTTTAACGATTCATCAAGCTTGTTGACGGCATCGATCGTGTTCTGGCGGGTTTCTTGTGCCTTGCCCATTTTATCAATATAGTCATCTAGCGTCCAATTGTCCAAGTCAACAATATCGCTTACACTGGCGATGATCTTATCCATTTCAAGCTTGAGTTCCGAGACAATTTCCGTTGCTTTCAAATCCGCGTTTTTCAGCTCATGATCCAGAAAAGAGACTTCCACATATGAATTGGACAGCTTTTGATCTTTAATGTCGCCGGAAACCCCTTTTAAAAAAGAGATCTGTGCATCGACAAGCTTGAGCCAGCTATCAACGATCTCGGCCTGTCCTCTGAAGAAGTCTTTGATGTTGTCCGCGCCTTTCCCTTGAAAATCATCACCTAAATCAGCGACGCCCAGAAACGCTTTTTTCAGTGTTTGCAATTGATCTTCAAAGGCTTCATATTCTTTTTTGCGTTTGTTCGCTGCTTCAACTAAAGAACTGGATTCTAAGATTTTCATTCATCAAACCCTTTCAAAAGACTTATTCAGAAAAAAGTTTACCACTTTCTAGAAAAGAATTGGACGATAAATCCTGTGGATCACTAAAAATGAATCATAGTGATTAGGTCAAATAACCCGGATGGATACTTAGTCAACCCTATAAGGATAGCAAAATATGGTTGTCAAAAAATGATTCTTTTTGTAAAATAATTACCATGACAGAAAAAGAATGTAAAAAATATTTTAATTTTCTGAAAAGTTCAAATCTTGAAAGAGAGGAAGGAAGAAGGGTGGAAAAAATCGCTTATGAAAAGATGGGGCAAAGGATTAATGATTGGTACAAGATAATTAAACAAAACGACATCCCCAAAGCTACTGAAATGAGGGAGGAAATCAAAAGAAACTTGCCTCGCATGGAAGAGAACCAAGATGTATTAATCTATTTTAACTTGATTGATTCCCGCTATAAGCTTTTAATAGAAAAATATCATGAATCGGGGGAGTTGTTAGCAGAAATCAACCTGGAATCCTTAGAAGCTAAGACCGATCACATGATTCAATATTACTTTTATTTTTTCTCAGGGATGTACGAGTATTACAAAAAGAACTTCACAAAGGCAATCAACTTTTACAGAATTGCTGAAAATAGACTAATTAAAATAGATGATGAAATCGAAAAGGCAGAGTTTCACTACCAAATGGCAATTGCTTATTATGAAATAAGGCAAAATTTCTTTTCATTAAACCATGCAGAAAAAGCGTTAGAATCATACCAAGCCCATGAATCTTATACAAACAGAGTCCTTAAATGCAAAATGATAATTGCCGCCAATCAGGTTGATTTGGAGCGATTTGAAGAAGCTGAAAAACTTTATAAGGTTGTGTTGTCGGCAGCTTCTTCATCCGGTGATCTCCTGACAGAAAGTTTTGCGTGCTTTAATTTAGGGGTTTGTTATGAGCGGAGAAACCTATTGTCAGAGGCCAAAAGGTACTTTGAGCAAGCAGCAAATATTCATGAGCGTGAAAACTCGGTTTTTGGTGTCCGTAGCATGTACATGTTAAGCCGGGTTAATTACAAACTAAATTTAGGTGAGGAAGCCCGTAAGTGGTACAGCAAGAGTCTTGAAAGGGCTATTGAAGAAGACGACAGTGTTTATAAAGCGAAACTTAAAATCATACACTCATTATATGATCAGCATGATTTGCTTTCCATTGAAACCGCCTTAGAACAGTTGAAAAATAAAAAGTTGTGGTCAGATGTTGCAGACCTCACGTTTAACATTGCAATTTATTACAAAAAGCAGGGAGATAGCGATATTGCGGCGAAATACTTTGAGGAAGCATGTTATGCGAAAGATCAAATTCTTAAACTAACGGAGGAATTATAATGAAAAAAGTAAAAGCGATGATTGCTATTGCTGTTCTTGGCAGTGTTATAATCTTTGGCTTTTCAAACAACTCGGCCATTACAGACGAGCAAGCCACAATGAAGATCGCTGAAAATGCAATCTTTGGGTAATTCAGATGTATAGGCCCTTCCTACATTGGAAGGGTCTATTTCATTTCAACGCCAACAATATCCTCAAATTTAATAAGATTCGTGTCTCCTTTTGAATCCACGACATGGAAAGTTTTCTTAAACTGGTTTATGTAATGGATACAGCCCACTATTTGAACGATTTCCCCGGCTTCCGGTCCGTTCAACAATGGCAGCGGCTTAAATACAGAAAACTGGACTGGATTATTAAATTCCATTGCTTCACTTATGATCATTTCCATATCTTCGATCTGAGACATGTCAAGGACCGGCCTTTTAACTTTGTTCTGGATGCTTTCTAATTCGCGGAGCAGGACGACATGTTCCGGCAGCATCATAGCTGTCCATTTGATTGATCCCCGATCTTTTAAGTTGTCATCTTTCATGTGTTCATCTCCTTGAGATGATTATAAGGGAACGCTTGTTCTGTTTCCAACAAGAAAAATAACCCATCCTTTCGAATGGGCTCATAATTTAATTTAAGAGTTGAGAAACATTTCTTGCACTGGTCACCATTTTTTCACCAGATCTTTTATAAGAGAATTTTGCTAAAGTTTCGTCTTCATCTATATAAGGTGCTTTCCAAAATACAGAAAGTTCGCTAACGCTTGTGTCTTCCTCAGCAAGACGAGCAGCCAAATCCTCACTATATAGTTCAATTATCTTTTTTGTTGTTGCTGGTGAATTTTTAAGATCAAATGATAAGTGAACTAGCGTAATGTATTGATCTTTTTTATCATGCCCCAAATTTTGATTGACTTCAATGTCTTCAATAGAAACGTTCTTTAAATGTTTATCGACCAAATCTTCAATTATATTTCTTGTATCGCTTGTCTCATTCTCAGTAGATGAATGATTTAATTCGGATTGATTATTTTTAGTAATTAACCCATATTCACTTTTGAAACTTAACTCACCAGCAACAAAATAAAGAGATACTTCTGCATCATTTTCTAAGCCGCCCTCTCCGTCGAAATCATAAAATTTTGATGAGGAATGACCAACTTTTTCTACAGATTTCGCTTTTCCACCAACAATTTTTTTGACTTCATCATAAGTCATTCCTTCTTTTATTTTTTTATACTCTTCTGGAGTAATGGTGGCAACCGGTTCATTTTTGTGCTTTAGAAAAAAATTATTAATTAGTGATATTGAAAGTAAAATAATAATACAAAAAAGAGCCAGCCGAAGTCCAGCTTTTCTTGTTTGAACTGGGATTAGCATTAATACACCTATAAGTGCTCCTATAAGCATAAAAGCAGCAAATATTGAAATAAATAAAGCCATAATAAACCCCCTCTTGTTTTAAAACGCACATTTACATTTTAAAACAAATGAGGGGGCGTTTCTATATACTTAAATATAATACTGTTCTAAGTGCCGCTAAAAAAAGATGTGTCACCCACACAACAACTTTACACAATCTTTTAATCTCCTTGATGGTCTCTATTTTTTTGTGGTAAGAAAATGGGAAGAACCTATTAAAATTTTATACTTATCCAAGGAAAACTGATAAACATAAAACACTTGATACAAAGCCATTTCACTTATTAATAAACCGATGTAAAACTTATCTATTCGACTCCCACCGTCTCCACCATACATATGATGGTGGTTTTTTTGTTTTTTGGGGAGTTTTTGTTGTTTGTGCAAGAGCGGGGAATCGCTTAATGAACATATGAATGATACTGCGGAATATGTCGGGTCATCGGTCCTCATATCATGAGAAAAACGTTTGGTTACTGGCATAATAATTCAAGGACGTTCCCATATTGCAAGCTCTTGCAGCGGAATAGAAAAAGCCTTCTTCAAGCGGCAAAAAATCATCCTGCACGCTGCGGTCTGGCATCTATAAGGTAAAAAGCCCACTGATGAAAGGGACGGCCGTCCGGCAGGTTCAGGAGGCTTTAGCTGCCCTCTATTTCTATCCAGACAAAGGGGCGAAGAATAACGGCATAGGTGGCTATTACGGGCCGAAAACGGCGAACGCGGTCAAACGGTTCCAGCTTATGCACAGGCTTTCTGCCGACGGTATTTACGGACCGAAAACGAAAGCAAAACTCGAATCCTTACTGAAGTAATAAAAAAAGGCCTCTAAAAAGGGGCCTTCTTATCTCCATCTCCAATTTATTTCATTATCATTTTCGTAAATCCCTGGAAGGGATATACCTACCTTTTTTTGCTTTTCATCAATAATAAACCAATTTTCATCATCTAACCATTCTTCACTATACTGTTCAATGGCAAAAGGGTCATCCTCGTTTACTACAGCCTTAAAGAAATCTTTGAACTTTTCCATGTTTTCATTAGGAATGATTGTTCCATACATCCAGACACCTTCAACAGTAGCGCCTTTTTTTTCACCCAAGCATTCATTTTTATAATATAGAAGCATATCTATCACTCCTTCGGATGTAGTTTGATAAATTGTTTTGGAACCTCACCTTTTACAAAGTATTCAGTGTCTCTTTGAGTCCATTTTAAAGCTTTGTTTTTCCAGTGTTCAGACTGGCGAGTATCATTTTTGATTAAACCTTTCGATTTGTTTAGGAGATAAAATTACAATATCCTTCACTTCACCAGACCTGATGGCTTTACGGAGAGCAGATATGTCGAGTTCTATTGTATTTTTACCGTAGCCCTTTGCAACCTTTTGATTTATTGTAAAACTTGTATATGGGCTGTTGGATTTCCCGCCTTTTCTATATCCTCCAAGGACGTGCTCTGTTACAGTAACCTGACGACCTTGGTACATACCAGTTTTGTTGGCAGGTACAAGATTACCACCGGTTTCTTTTAAATGCTTGTTGAAAAATCCAAAACGTACCGGTTCACGATATCCGCGCTTCGTTCGCCGTCGATGTCGCCCGTCATGCCGAGCTGCTTCAAAAGTTTTGAATAAAGCTGCAAGTCCGCCAACACGCCAATACTCACAAATCCGGCTGCCGCCGCAAGCTTTCCCGGCATTTTTTGCTGAAACAGCATGACAAAAGACAGGAGTGTCAACACTTCGAAAGTTCTCATGAGTTTCTCCCTTATGTAAGATATTGGTCTTATACATAAACGAATGTGTGGTTTGATTGGTTGCAAAAATTCCTTGGCTGCATTTAGTGTAAATAAAAAAACCGCTGGAATACCCAGCGGCTGCAGCTTATGACTTTGTGGGTCGAAATAAGCTAGTTCTCCTTTATCTGTTTTATGTGAGCAACAATTCGGTCTCTCTCCGTTTCTTCCAACGTGTAAATCCGCGGGGAGAGGGGGACATCAAATCCGGCGTGAGAGTGATAAAAGTCAAAGAGCAGCGTCCCGGCCGGCTGTTTTTGCTGATCGGAGATGACAACCCAAAACACACGTGAGCGGCAGTTGTCAGCTCCCCATTTTTCCATGGACTGTCTAAAGTTCAAGCCCTTTCCGATAAAAAAATCGCCTTTTCCCGCATTTTGAATCGTTGTAAAGCCGGACTGTTCGAGACTTTCAAATACAGGAGGCAGCAGGTGGTCCAGGTAGACCCCGTAAGTCGCGTCTTCCAATTCGGGAAACACCTTTAAAAGAGCTTCGCGATGATCGTCAAGCGTTTGTTTCCAATTTGCGGCGATATAGCCTTGCAACTGTTCGCCAATTTCTTTGATCGACATGCCGGGTCTGAAAAGAACCTTATTCATGAACAAAACCTCCTTTTAATCACTGCAAATCCAGTATATAACATTGTTGCAAATCATTGAGTCCTGCAATGAAAAAATTCGGTTTAAAATGGATCGTCAATATAAGAGCGAACCGGACCTCTGCCGCGGATAAAGGATTTTATCAATTGTAAAAAACGAAACGGCAATCATGATTTCCGCCGAGGTTGTCAGCAGAACGTCGTCCAGCAATTCGTCCGCGGTATAAATGGCGGCCCATAAACATCCGATCGTGATCATTTCAGCGGCAAAAACCGTGATCCGCCGATTGATGCCCAGCAGTTTCATACTGTGGATGAGCACCTTTTCAGCCGGTTCCAGGACAAAGGTCAGTCCGGTATAACAAAGCGTAAACAGCAGCAATGATCCGACTGTTTGGTAAAACGCGCCCGACAGATGAAACAGGATCGAAATGCCGAGAAAGTGGGCGAAAAAAACGAATATAACCGATATGCAGCAAATAATGAAATGTTTCATGACACAACTCCTTTAAAATATGTACACAAGCGCCAAAGGCCTGCAGGATATGTCTCCTGCAAGCCTGGCTGGTTATTTCTTATCAAATTTGACGACCGGATGCTTTTCTTTAGAGAGCATTTTTGTAAATTCGCTGCCGACGTCAAGGTGCTGGCGGACAAGCTCTTCCGGAACAAGCGCGAGCCATTGGTTTAACGAAACGTCAGCATAGTGGTCGTCTTTGAAAATTTCGAGGAACCGAAGCGGCTCATCTCCTGTATTTTGGACGTAGTGTCCCATTGCGAACGGCACATAGCCGACATCTCCGGCCTGGTAATTAAATGTTCTGGCATGCCCGTCGGCAGCGAAAACCGTCATTTTCGCTTGTCCGGAAATGTAATACTGCCATTCGTCTGTATTCGGATGCCAGTGCAGCTCCCGGATGCCTCCAGGTTCGACTTCCACTAACGCAGAAGCGATCGTTTTCGATGCTTTGAAGTTCGTGGAATCGGCAATCCATACTTTCCCTCCGCTGGATACAATCGGTTCCTGTTCAAGCAAATTGTAGCTGAAAGATAGAGGTACCGTTCCGTTCGGGCTTTCAACTTTGTCTTTCTCAAGACAGCCAGGGATCGCTTCTTGGAAAATATACTTTTCTTCAACTGGAAGAGAGGCGACGACGTCTTTTGAAATGCCGAAGTTTGCGGCAATCACCTCATCAGGCGTATGGGCCAGCCAATCTGTCACCTGGAAGGTGCTGTTTTCAGAGAAGGAGCCGTCATCGAAGACAAGCAGGAATTCGCATCCGTCTTCAAGTGCTTGAATTGAATGCGGCAGACCTGACGGGAAGTACCAGAGATCTCCTTCTTTCACATCTTCAATAAAGTTTCTGCCGTCTTGGTCAACAGACGTAATCCGTGCTTTTCCGTACAGCATATACGCCCATTCGGCTTCCTTATGCCAGTGCAGCTCCCTGATGGCCCCAGGTTTCAGCCTCATGTTGACAGAAGCAAGCTTGTCTGAAATCGGCAGCTCGCGAACTGTGACTTCCCGTGCATATCTGCCTTTTTCAAGACGGTTGTGGACATCGGAAAATGAAAATTTCATGTTTGGCACCGTTCCGTGGTCGGTTTCAGGCGGTACGAGCATGTCCGGGTTTTGGCGGTCGCGCTCAACGTTGTGCGGAATTTTCGTTTCCGCTCCTTTTTCTCCTCTGATCGGCTGTGGAATTTGTTTGTTTTTTTCCATGTGATATCCCCTCTTTCTAAAAATGTAAAGGAGAGCTGAAAGGCCTTTCGTTTTCCCCTTCTGTCATGTTAAGTGAAAAAAGTGAGGCCGATGTCAATCATCGGTTTCATTTTTTTCTTTGATCAGCTCGATCAGTTCATCGATTTTCTTTTCAAAACGAGTGAGCAAGTAAATTGCCAATACAGCTGGAAAGCCGACATTGCCGATTTGTTTCGCTGCTTCCTCAATGAATGCGCTGTCCATTCTTACCACCTCCTATGTTAAGAAGTGACGAAAGTTTGAAAAATGTAAGCAAAGAACTATTTTCTCTGAATGGGAACTTATGTTTGCATGTTAATAGAAGAGATGTGTTTACTTTTTTTTCATTTCTTTCATCTAAATAAATAGGAGGCGGTTTTTATGATTGATCAAACGTTACTGCGTGCGAAAATCAAGGAGATCACAAGGCATCCGCTTGTGAAGCATTTTTTGAGCAACCCAAGGTATGAGCGGCTTTTCAACCACGTGTTGGAACATCCGGATTCTGAAGAGGCAGAGTGTCTCGATCGTGAATTTAAGCGATTTTACAAAAACATCCGCATGATTAAATACATCAACTCGATGATCCGGATTTTCTCCGTCGACTTTGATAAAAGAGTCCGGAAAAACCGAGAGCGTTTTCCATTGATGATCGACGAAAGTCCGAATCTGCCCGAGCCGCCCCGAGGGGATCTGTTAGACGATGTCTTGGAACAGGAAGAGGAATTAAGCGAACACCTGCAAGACCCGATGCTTTATGAAGCGTTTTTGCAATTGACGGACAAGCAGAAAAAAGTGCTTGCACAAATTTATATTCATGGGGTATCCATGCAGGAAATTGCTGACTCTTTGGGAGAATCAAGGCAAAATATTTCAAGAATTCATAAAAGGGCACTCGAAAAGATAAGAGAGCTGCTGAATTCTAAAGCAGAGGGGAATGATAACAGTGAGTCTGCACGATGAAAAAGAGATTGAGAAATTGCTGGAAAATTTCACACCGATGATCAAAAGCAAATTAAACAACACATCCTATCAAGAGAGGGAGGATCTTGAACAGGAGCTGAAGATGAAGATTTGCGAAAAAGCGGAGATGCTTTTATGCCAAGAGGTGCCTGGTTTTTGGGAGTTTATAACAGAATTGCTGAAAGTCCTTTAATCTAAGCTGTTTTGCTTGCGTAAAGCCGCCGGAAGTGTTAAAATTTCTAACATTTGATTAATGGAATGTTCAAGCTGCTTCATTGAAATCATGGTGATGGTTTGTTTTAATATGAATGATGGTTTGATTATGTAAATGGACGGATATTCCATTTTCATCTTATAAAAACATGCATCAGATAGGTGGTAAAGTATCATGAAGAATCAATACCGAGTATTGTTGTATTATAAATATGTTCATATCGATAACCCTGAGCAATTTGCCGAAGATCACCTCAAGTTCTGCAAAGATTTGGGGCTGAAGGGGCGCATCCTTGTGGCGGGTGAAGGAATAAACGGAACCGTGTCAGGAACCATAGAGCAGACAGACCGCTATATGAGTGAAATGAAAAGCGATCCCCGCTTTGAAGATATGGTATTTAAAATCGATGAATCAGAAGGGCACGCTTTCAAAAAAATGCATGTCCGCCATCGCGATGAGCTGGTGACGCTCCGCCTGGAAGATGATATCGATCCGAACGAATTAACAGGAAAATACCTGGAGCCAAAAGAATTTTATGAGGCGATGCAGCAGGAAGATACGATTGTCGTCGACGCACGGAACGACTATGAGTACGATTTGGGGCACTTCCGCGGCGCGATCAGACCGGACATTAAAGCGTTCCGCGAATTACCTGAGTGGATCCGCGATAACAAAGAAAAGCTCGAAGGCAAGAAAATATTGACTTACTGCACGGGCGGAATCCGCTGCGAAAAATTTTCAGGATGGCTGAAAAAAGAAGGATTTGAAGACGTGTCCCAGCTTCACGGCGGTATTGTAACGTACGGAAAAGACCCTGAAGTTCAAGGTGAACTGTGGGACGGGAAATGCTATGTTTTCGATGAAAGAATCAGCGTTCCGGTCAATCAGAAAGAGCACGTCATTGTCGGAAAAGATTATTTCACCGGCGAGCCTTGCGAGCGCTATGTCAACTGCGCAAACCCGGAATGCAACAAGCAGATCATCTGCTCTGAAGAAAATGAGCACCGCTATTTGCGGGGCTGCACGCACGAGTGCCGGGTTCATCCGCGCAACCTGTATGTCAAAGAGCACGGCCTTTCAGAAGAAGAGGTGCAAGAGAGACTCGAAAAGCTGAAAGAAGAGGAACATGCAGCGCAGTCATAAAAGCTGTAAACAAAAGTAACATATAAAAATCGAAGTTGCATTTGCTCCTGCAAGGGAGTCGGCTTTCGGATTGAATGGAGGAACGCCTTGACCTGAAAAATCGGGGCGTTCCTTTTTTATTCTGAAATGAAAGCAGAGTGAAAATATAGCAGGTGATCATGATGCCGAACAAAAGCCTTATCGGACATCAGATTAAAAAGCATCTGCACTTTATGCGAAAGCTCCGGCTTTTCCAGAATATTTGCCTGAAAACGTCCCATACTAAGCAATATCAATACAAAAAGGCAGGTAGCAAAAGAAATGACAAAAACCCTTTACATTACCGCTCACCCGCATGACGAAAGGGCATCCTACAGCATGGCGGCAGGAAAAGCGTTTATCGAATCTTACAAAGAAGCTCATCCGGATGACGAAGTCATACACCTTGATCTTTATCGGGAAAACATTCCGCAGATTGATGCGGATGTTTTCAGCGGCTGGGGAAAATTGCAGTCGGGGTCGGGCTTTGAACAGCTTTCTGAACACGAAAAAGCTAAAGTCGGCCGTTTGAATGAGCTGAGCGAGCAATTTATCGCGGGAGACAAATACGTGTTTGTCACGCCGCTTTGGAATTTCTCTTTTCCGCCGGTGATGAAAGCGTACTTCGATGCGGTCGCTGTAGCGGGAAAGACGTTTAAATATACCGAACAGGGACCGATCGGGCTGTTAACCGATAAAAAAGCGCTGCACATCCAGGCGAGAGGCGGCTACTATTCAGAAGGGCAGGCTGCGGAACTTGAGATGGGGCACCGCTATATCAGCATCATGATGCAGTTTTTCGGGGTTCCGGAATTTGAAGGCTTATTTATAGAAGGGCATAATGCTGAGCCTGATAAAGCTGAAGAAATAAAACAAAATGCGATTGTCCGAGCCAAAGAATTGGGCAGGACTTTTTGAAAAAACCGCGGATCATATCCGCGGTTTTGTTTTATTTGTTTAAGAACACCGTTTGATTCGTTTCGCTGCTTTTTTGCGCAGCTTCGATGATTCGGATGACGTCGCGTCCTTCTTCCGCCGTGACAGGCAAGCTGCCGCCTTCTAGAATACTTGAAGCAAGCTGCTTGTAATAAGTTAAGTATGAACCCGGGAGCGTTTCCACGGTTTCCTTCCTGATCTCGTCGCCTTCGACTGTGGCCAGTTCCCCGTAATATTCGGGTTGATCGGCTCCCCACTCATCGCCTGCAGGTTTATGACCCGCTCTGAGTGCATCCTCCTGGCCGTCGATTCCGTATTTAATAAAGCTTCCTTTTGAGCCGTGGATTTGGTAGCGGGGGCCGTTGGCCGGAACAATCGAGCCCGAGTGGAGAATCACTTGGCGCTGATCATAGTGAAGGATGACATGGAAGTAATCGTCTGTTTCCGCATTGGCTCTCTGAGCGGTCACTTGAGCGGTGACGCCGTTCGGCATGCCGAATAAATGAAGCGCCTGATCGATCAAGTGTGAACCTAAATCGTACAGTGCACCTGACCCCGGTCCTTTCTGTTCTCTCCAGCGCTGTCTGACATTCGGCCGGAACCGGTCGTAGGAGGCGTGGAATGTGTTGACCTCTCCAAGGCGCCCCTCTTTGATGAGCTGTTTGATCGTCAAAAAGTCGTTATCCCATCTTCGGTTGTGATACACGCTGAGAAGCACGCCTTTTTCTTTCGCGGCATTAATGAGCTCTTCCGCTTCTTCCGCTGTTGCTGTCATCGGCTTTTCAAGAACGACATGCTTTCCGGCGCGGATGCACTCTTTCGCCATTTCGTAATGAAGGCCGCTCGGCGTGGTCACGATGACGAGATCAATGTCCGGATCTTTTGTGATGTCTTCGATCGTACTGACCGCTTCTGCTTCGGGGAGGTCCTGTTTGACTTGTTCTTTCCTTGAAGTCATAACCTTTCGAATCTCATAATCTTCTAACACTGATAATAAAGGCGCATGAAACACCGAACCGGACAAACCGTATCCTAATATCCCTGTGCGAACCTTGTCCACCATTTCATTCTCCTCTCCCATGTTTGTTTTTAATATGTAATCAACACCCCTTTATTTTACCCTGTTTGCCTACAGGAACAAACCTAAAGGCCTTTTTAAATTAGGGAACGGAAGATTTTGTCACAACTTTGTTCATTTTGAAGAGGCGTCCGGTTATCGTTAGAAGCAAAAGTTGATAGAGGGATTTTGAAAATGGAGCATGATTGGAGCGCTTTTATAAACCGGGATCTGACGGTCGATCCGCCATCGGCTGAAGGAAGCTTGAAAAAACTTTCGTTTGCGGTAAAGGATGTGTTTGCTGTAGAGGGCCATGCTAATGCGGCGGGAAACCCTGATTGGCTGAGGACGCACGAACCTGCCGAAAAAAACGCGGAAGCCGTTGACTTGCTGCTGCGGGAAGGTGCAAGGCTTAAGGGTGCTGCGCACACAGATGAGCTGATGTACAGCCTCGACGGAGAAAATGTCCATTATGGTACACCCGTCAATCCTTGTGCCATGGACAAAATTCCGGGAGGGTCTTCAAGCGGATCGGCTGTGGCGGCAGCCTCTGGGATGACCGATTTCGCTCTCGGGACAGACACCGGGGGATCTGTCAGAATCCCTTCTTCATACTGCGGAATTTTCGGGTTTCGGCCGACGCACGGCGAGGTGTCGGTTGATGGTGTCATACCGCTGGCAAAGAGTTTTGACACCGTCGGATGGATGTCAAAAGATATTGGAGTCCTTCATGCGGCGGGCCGCGTCCTGCTTAGCGGGCAGGAGGAGGCAGGGGCATGTTCAACCGGGTTTATTTTGAAAAAGAGGCGTGGAGCCTGCTTGAAGAAAGCGACCGGACACAAGTATACGCTTATGCATTAGGCCTGATTGACGGCGAATTCGACTGGTGCGTTGCCGCTGACGGCGGCCTCGCGGAATGGGCGGAGACGTTCAGGGTGCTGCAGGGACTGGAGATTTGGGAGGAGCACGGAGCTAGGATCGAGCGCACAAATCCGGTGTTCGGCCCTGGAATCGCAGAAAGGTTTGAATGGGCGTCAAGCCTTGTGATAAGCGATCATGTGCAAGCGTTTATGAAAAGAGAGGCGGTGAGAAAAAGACTGTCGGAATGGCTCGGAGAAGACGGCTTGCTCGTTATTCCGACTGCCCCCGGCCCGCCGCCGCTCCGTGGTCTGCCGGAAAACGAATTAAATGAGAGAAGGGCGCGCACGATGAAACTGACGTGTATTGCCGGGCTCGGCGGGCTTCCGCAGATCACCGTCCCGTTGCCGGCAAAAAACGGCGAGCCTTTGGGGCTTTCATTTATCGCCGGCTGCAAACAGGATCTGAAGCTTCTGGCTTGGACTGAAAAGCACGTGCTATCTCCTCAAGTATGAGGGCAAGCATATGCTGCGGATCTTTCTGCATCATATGCTTTTTTTTGCTTGCTTTAATTATTGTTAACTGGTAAACTATTTAATAGTTAACCGGTTAATGATTGTGAAAAGGAATGATGACAGTGGAAAACAAGACGTATGAGCAGGCATTTCAAGCCGTTCAGGATTTTATTCTCAAAAGAGAAAAGCGGGCTCAGCATGAACAGCAGGCGTTCGCAGAGGAAGCCTTTCAAGAAGAAGAAAGCATGCGTAAGCATTGGACCCTGACCCAGCTTCACATTATCTCGCTTATCAGCGAAAGCGAAGCAGACGTCAACAACGCTTTCCTGGCAGCAAAACTCCAAATTTCAAAAGCGGCAGTGACAAAAGCGGTCAATGTGCTCACAAAGCACGGAATGATCGAATCGCACAAAAAACCGAACAACAACAAAGAATTGTATTACACATTAACCGATGAGGGGAAAAAACTGGCCGACATTCATGACAGGATGCATGAAATTGCAAAACAGCGCTACATCGAGCTGTTTGATCGGTTTTCCGAATCCGAGCTGCAAACCGTCATCCGCTTTTTAAACGAATGGTCAAAACACATTTAATCAAGAGGAGCAGCGAATGAATAAAAGTGAAGCCCAACAGTTTTTAAGCAACATGTATCAGGACATCGTGTCGGAAATGAATACTGAAAAAATTGCCGATTATTTCAGCGAGGATTATGTTCAAGTCACGGACGGCAGTCACATTGACCTTGTGCAGTTTAAAGATCACATACGGACGCTGAAAAACGTTGCACGCACCATAACGGTGTCGCCCTTTCATGAATTTTTGTTTGACGAGCGCCTCGAAAGCGCAGCAGTCAGATATACGGTCAAGGTTGTCAAAAAGAATGGAGACCGGGGGAGAATTGATATCATCGCGATTTTTAAAATGAACGGTTTTAAAATCGTTCAATGTCACGAGCTTTCACACGCGAGCGAAGGTACGAAGGGTATTGAAGAGCTGGCGAAGATCAGTGAGGCAGCAATTGAAAAAGCCTCCTCCCGGGAGGAGAAGGCTTTTTCACAAGATTAATGTTTGGCATCAAACCGGATGTTGAGCGAGACGGGTCCGCGTGTGTAAAGCCCTGTCTCGCGGTAAATGAAGTCTTCCTCCAGCCGGATATTTTTCAGCTGATCAAGGACGATATTTGCGACAAGCTCGATTTCGGTCTTCGCAAACCCCGCTCCTACACAGTTGTGGACGCCTGAACCGAATGCGAGATGCCTGGCTGCGCCGCTGAATGCGCTTTTGACTTCCAGGTCGCTGCGGTGAATGTTGAACTTGTCGGGATCCTCGAACGCTTCAGGATCGCGATTTGCCGCGCCTATCATGCAAAATACAGTCGTCCCTTCTTTTAGCTCGACTCCGCCAATCTCCGCGTCTTGTGAAAGCTGGCGCGGGATGAGCTGCACCGGCGGCTTGTAGCGCAGCGTCTCTGCGATTGCCTGAGGGAGAAGCGTGCGGTCTTCCAGCACATCATTCATCTGATCGGGATGATGAAGCAAATGATAAATCATTAATGCGAGCGTCTTGTCCGCCGGTTCTGTGGCGGCAAGCAATATATTGAGAATCAGCGCGCGTATGTCCCGGTCAGACATCGCCACTCCCTCGTATTCGGAAGTGCAAAGGATGGATATTAAATCATGTCCGGGATTTTTGCGCCTTTCCTCGATAATCGGATTCAAATACTCAGCGAGCTGTTCACTGCATTTGAGGGAATGCTCCCGGTCCTCAGGCGCCTGATTCAAACTGGTAATGAAATCGGCGACGCCGCTGTGCCAGTTTCTCACCGTTTGGTGGTCGTTCTTGTCCAAACCTAAAATGTCCATCGTCACGCAAACGGCGAATGTTTTGCCGAAATCATTGACAAGGTCGATCCGCCCTTTCTCCACGTGCGGGGCCAAAAGCCTTTGTGCATTTTCTTTGATGAGCGGTGTGAGGTGATCAAGGGATTCCCCGATAAAGCGGCGCAGAACGATTCTCCTTTTTGCCGTGTGCTCTTTGCCTTTCATTTGGGCGAGCACAGGTCCGCGCATGACGGGCTCGGCCCGTTTGGCAAGCGATTTCGTTGTAAAGACGTCCTGATTCTGGAGCACGCGGCGCACATCCTGGTAGCGGCTGATAAAATAGCTGTCCAGCGATTCTTCATAATGGACGGGATCAGATTCCCGAAGGTATGAGAAATACTGATACGGATTTTCGTGATATTGTTCTGACAACACGCTGAATGTTTTTAGCGATTGATTCATACTCGTTCCTCCTGCATGCTTTTAGATTCCACCCTTTCGTCCGCTTCGGAAACCATGAGATATCCTTGATTCGGCCGCATTTTGACGGCAAATTCATTACGGGAGATCTGTTCGCCGAGCTTCCATGGCCGGTGATAAGCAAGAAGCGTCTCTTCGACGCCTAAAATATCAGGGGCGGCGATGAAAAACGGAAGTTCAGCGATGACGTATTCAACAGCCAGCTCCAGCATGTCTGCGCTGACTTCCACGACATCCATCCGAGTGCCCCGGGCCCGTCCGAGGATAGCCGCATGCGACATCTCCAGGCAGGCATTGCGAAAATGCGTCTGGTCGAAAAAGGCAGCTTCGACTTCCATCCGCAAATTCCGGTATGCGGTCTGGTTCGCGAAATCGGAAAATGTATGGATGTCCTCGGGATTTCCGCCATGCGCTTCCAACGCCTTTTCAGCGAATCTCCGGTTCCGCGAGACTTCTTTCCTGACTTTCCGTTCGGCCTTCCCATGTGGGGTGCCGAGCGCTTCGAGAAGGTTGGCAGCTTCCTTTCCCGCCAAAAGCACGGATACACTCTGAAACTCACGGACGGCCCAGGCGATAAGCCGATGAATATAATCTTCGGAAAATCGGCTGTTAAACGGGCTGATGCCAACGAGAACATGGCGTCTGCGTTTTAATATTTCATTGCAGTTTTGGGTAAGAGTTTCGGTTTTGAATAGCTGGTGTTTGCTCTCCATTATAAGCTCTGTCATTGATTTCCTCCTTAACGGACATAGAGTGACTTCATTTGCAATCAATGATGGATACGTGCGGCTTATCGAGCTGGGAATAGGCTGGTCTCACTTCGTGATGAATCGAGAAGAATACAGCGATGATGCGGGTCATGATGAAGAGGTGTGGCATTTGTTCAATTGTTAAAGCAGGGCAAGGGTTTGTACTCAAAATCAGGCAAGTTACAGCATAAAAGTTTACTAGTAAACAATAGTCATTTTATCCCTAACTTTTCCAACTGTCAACACAATTCAAATTCAAAATATGAAAATATTCGTAACTTTTTTTGTGAATCTGAGGAATTGTAATCAGAATGGAAAGGATAAAAACCTTTATTTAAGGCGTTTTTTGAGTCAAGGAACTCGATAAGTAAAAAATATGTAAAAAACTTCAAATCTCAATAAGAAATGTTCGTTGACAATGATAAAGGGGTCATCTACAATTAATATTGTTAACCAGTAAACGATATTAGGTAAATTGTTAACGAATAAACAAAAACAAGGCAGGCGGTTTGAAATGAGACCAATGAAATCAAATGCTTCTTTCATTATGTATTTTGTGTGTATCAGCGCTTTTTTCGCATCGTTGAATCAAAATATTTATTCACCTATCATTCCTTTAATCAGAGACTCGTTTCACGTTTCTGTTTCGATGGTAAACCTGTCCGTCTCGCTGTTCATCTTCATTACAGCTGCGATGCAGATCATTGTCGGCTCGATTGTTGATTTTAAAGGAGCGAGATTTGTAATGATGGCGAGCATGATCGTAACGGTCATCGCCACAATCGGCTGCGCAGCCTCCCGGGACTTTGGCCTGTTTCTTTTTTTCAGGGTGCTGCAGGCTTTGGGGACTGCTGCGCTTCCATTAATTGCGGCAACCACAATCGGATCTCTGTTTAAGGGAACGAAGCGGGGCAGTGCGATGGGAACTTATCAAATGCTGCTTTCCCTTGCACCGGCAGCGGCGCCTATTCTCGGCGGTTTTATCGGGGAGCGCTATAATTATCCGGGTATTTTTTGGTTTTTGACAGTATTGTCTGTTCTTTTGCTTTTCGGCAATTTGTTTTGCTTTCCGCGCAGCCATTCGGAGAAAAAGACCAATCTCAGCGCGGGCAGCCTGCTGTCGCATTATAAGGACATATTCAAAAACAGGGCGGGCAATGCCGTTTTAATATTAAGCTACCTTATTTTCTTTATTTATTTTTCAATGATCGTGTATTTGCCGATTTTGCTGACCGATCACTATCACCTTGATCTGCAGATCGTCGGCTTGCTGTATTTGCCGATAGCGGTCAGCACGATTGCCGGCAGCGTGCTGTTTAAGTGGATACAAAAGAGATTATCGCTCAGACGCCTGTTTTTGATCGGCAATCTGACCGCCGCAGGGAGCGTCGTCTGTTTTGCCTTTTCCCATTTGTTTTCGCTTTTCGCCATGTCGGCGGCTCTGGTTCTTTTCGGCGTTACGATGGGGCTGATTCCGCCGCTCTTCTCTACGATGATGGCGAATGAATTTGAGGAGAACCGCGGCAGTGCGATGGGCATGTTTAATTTTATCAGGTATACGGGAATGGCCTGCGGTCCTGTTATATCAGGCATGTTATTGGGGATGTCATCTTCTGTTTTCGTTTTCGGCTGTTTCGGTATCGTTTATGCCGCAGCCGCCCTTTTGATGACCGCGGTCATGCGGAAAGCAGCTCACACAAAGACGCTGCAAGAACCAAACAAAAAAGCTGCCAGGTCTTAAGCCGGGCAGCTTTTTGATTACAGGTCCGTTCCCCACATGTCTTCTTTCACTTGTCTTTTCTCAGACATATAGGCGAACATCGTAAGCGTCAGCCCGCACATGGTCATAAGCGCACCGCCTGTGGCAAGGTATGTGTAGACTCTGATGCATTAAGAATGAGTCCGCCGATCCAAGCCCCGAGCGCGTTGGCCAAGTTAAATGCAGCGATGCTGACGGAGGTGGCGATCGTTGTTCCGTGTTCAGACGCAGCCACGACCTTTGTTTGCAAAAGGGGCACCGTTCCGAACGCGAACGCGCCGGCTCCGAATAAAAACGTCACGATGATGGCGCCGGCAGGATGTCCGCTGACAAAAGGAAAGGCCGCAAGGATCGCCATGAGCGCGATCATCACCCCGATCATGGAGCGGGTTAACAGGTGAAACGGCACCTTTCCGGCGTAGAAATTGCCGACGACCCCGCCAAACCCGTAGGCGAAAAGGGCGGCTGTAATGCCGAGACTGTCGAAACCGGCAGAATGCCGCAGCATCGGTTCAATAAACGTGTAGGCGATGAATACGCCCGAATAGCCAAAGATCGTGATAGCAAAAGAAAAAAGGACTTGTTTATTTTTAAACACATCCCATTCATGGATCAATTTAGGGACAACTTTCGGTTTTCTGTGCGGCACCGTCAGCCAAATGCCGGCGAGGCCGATCAATCCGAGGCATGCGATCATCAGAAAAACGATCCGCCAGTTGAAAAGATCGCCTAAATAAGAACCAAACGGGACGCCGAGCATCAGGGCGATGGTCAAGCCGCCGTTCATTGAAGCGGCAGCGGCGGCCCGTTTTTCGGGCGGTGCCATTTCGCTGACGAACACCATTGTCGTTGCAAAAAATGCACCATGAATGGATGCGGATAGGATTCTTGAGACCAACAAAATGGTGAAGTTCGGCGCCAGGAAACTGAGCGCATTCGACAGTACAAACACACTCATCAAGCCGATCAATACCGGTTTGCGCGGCATTTTTACCGAAAATATGGTGACGATCGGCCCCGTCAGACAGACGCTTCCCGCATATGCCGTTACCAATAGGCCGGTAGACGAAATCGGAACAGAGAGATCCTTTGAAATGGAAGTCAATATACCCATAACGACGTACTCTGTAAAGCCGATGGAAAATGTACAAATCATAAAAATTGCGATGATCAGTTTGACTGGAGCGTGCAGTGTTTTTTTCATCCTGACCCCTCCTTTTAAAAAACATGAGTTTATATATTAAAAGATCAAAAGACGAATTTCAACCGTTTTTTGCGCATCAATATGTTCCCCCAAACGGTATGTCAGCGGCACAAAAAGCGCCGGCAACAAGATGCCAGCGCTTTCTTAAAACCTGACATTTTATTTTAAAATCAAAGATTAAACATTCCTACATTCTTAACCCCGACGGCCGCCTGCTGTTGGCGTTTTTTATTTATCGACTGATTGAAGAGATTCTGTCCTAAAATGGTTTCGGAAAAAAGCGCTTACAAAGAAAATCAAAATATGTTACTCTTAAAACAAACATATTCAAAAATAAACAAACAAAAACGGAGTGATACGCATGGTGAAATATTTATGGTCAGAGTCTGAGGCTGCATCGCTGCGTCCGGGTCTTGCCGAGCTCGTCTACCGTTCCAATCTGATCGGCGCTGACCGTTCGGTCTGCAACTGGGGCGGGGGAAACACATCGATGAAAACGACAGAAAAGGATTTCAGAGGCAGGGACATCGAGGTGATGTGGGTGAAAGGCAGCGGCTCGGACTTGGCGACGATGTCAGCGGGCCAATTTACCGGACTGAGGCTGGATGATATTCGTCCGCTGATGGAACGGAGCAGCATGACCGATGAAGAAATGACGGCATATTTGTCCCATTGCATGATGGACGGAAAGCATCCGCGGCCGTCGATCGAAACGCTTCTTCATGCTTTTTTGCCGTTTCCGCATGTCGATCACACCCACCCCGATGCAATCATCAGCATCTGCTGCTGCGATAATGGAAAAGAGATCGCAGAGGAGATATACGGCAGCCGATTTGTATGGGTGCCTTATGTCAGACCGGGCTTTGCTTTATCGAAGATGATAGCAGAAGGTGTGAAAAACAACCCGAATGCAGAGCTTGTTTTAATGGAGAAGCACGGGCTCGTCACTTGGGGGGAAACGTCGAAAGAAAGCTATGATCAGACGATTGCCGTGATTCGCGAAGCGGAAGCATATATTAAAAGCCGTTCGGAAGATCATCAGCCGTTTGGCGGACAGATGGTCGAGCCGCTTGCACCGGAGGAGCGGAAACGGATTTTAGCCGATATCTTGCCGGTCATCCGCGGCGCTGTCAGCGGGGAAAAACGCATGCTCGTCACCTGGTGCGATGCTGACGATGTGCTCGAATTCGCGAACAGCAGGCGCGCACCGTCGCTTTCACAGGTCGGCGCCGCTTGTCCGGATCACCTCGTTCATACAAAGCGGGTGCCTGCCTATATTCCGTGGAATCCCGCTGAACAGGACACAGAAGCGCTGGTCGACCGGATCAAAACCGAGATTGCTGGATTTAAAGAGTCGTATGCCGCCTATTTTCAACGAAACCGGCACGAAGGAGACGAGATGTTTGAACCGGCGCCTCGCGTGATGCTGATCCCGGGAATCGGCATGGTGACAGCAGGGAAAAGCCTGGCGATGGCGAAGGTCAGCCGAGATTTATACCGCCGGGCGATTGCCGTCATGAAGGGAACGGAAGTCCTTGGAAACTTTGTATCTCTCAATGAGGAAGAATCCTACAATGTTGAATATTGGCCGCTTGAGCTTTATAAATTAACGCTTGCTCCGCCGGAAGCCGAATTTTCGCGCAAGATCGCATTTGTGACGGGGGGAGCGGGCGGAATCGGCAGCGAGGCCTGCCGCCGCCTTGCTCTAGAAGGCGCGCATGTTGTGGTCGCTGACATTAATATTGAAGGCGCAGAAAAAACAGCGGCCGAGATTAATGATCAATACGGTGCAGAACGAGCTTACGCCGTCCGCATGGATGTGACGAAAGAAGAGGAGGTTCAGACGGCCTTCGAGGAAATCGCCCTCAAATACGGCGGGATTGACATCCTTGTCAACAATGCGGGCCTTGCGACATCAAGCCCGCTTGATGAAACGACGCTCGAAGAATGGAACCTGAATATGAATGTACTCGGAACAGGATATTTCCTCGTGGCCAGAGAAGCTTTTAAGCAAATGAAAAAACAAGGTTCAGGCGGCAGCATGGTGTTTGTCGGTTCGAAAAATTCCGTTTATGCAGGCAAAAACGCATCAGCATACAGCTCTGCAAAAGCGCTTGAGGTTCATTTGGCGAGATGCATCGCGGCTGAAGGCGGACCGTACGGAATCCGTGCGAATTCAGTTCTTCCGGATGCGGTGCTTCAAGGGTCGGCCATCTGGGACTCCAAATGGCGCGAAGAAAGAGCCGCCGCCTACGGGATTGAACCCGACCGGCTTGAAGAGCATTACCGCAAACGTACGGCTCTTTCCGTCAACATTTATCCCGCCGACATTGCCGAGGCGATCGCTTATTTCGCTTCAGAAAAAACGGCAAAAACGACGGGATGCATGCTGACGGTTGACGGGGGAGTGCCGGCCGCATTTTCAAGGTAATTGATAAGGAGCGGCTTCGGCCGCCCTTTCAGAATACAAAGGGGGAAAAGGGAGATGAAGGGCGAGACCCATTGGATCATACCGGACGGTTTTATTCCTCCGGAAAGTTCCGGAAGCTTGACGAGCCATGAAGCCATTTGTGTTTTAAATTGCCATGAAGAAAACGCAAACCTTGCGATCACCGTATACTTCGAAGACCGTCCGCCGCTCGAAGGCATTTCCGAGACGGTTCATGGCAAGAGAACGAAGCATATCCGCACAAGTTCTTTGCACCGATCAGGAGAACGCATTCCTGAAAATGTTCCTTATGCGATCGAGATCGCAAGCGATGTACCTGTGATCGTCCAGTACAGCCGGCTGGACACGACCCAGCCGGAACTTGCGTTAATGTCAACCATGGCATATCCGTTAAAAACAAGGGGGATGGGCGTACATGATGAATGACCGGGCCTACGCTTTATTTGAAGAACAGCAGAAAGACAGGGGAATCAGCCTTTCTGAAGCAAAGGAAAAATTGAAAGCGCTTAAAATCGAGACGCCTTCATGGGGATACGGGGACTCGGGCACGCGCTTCAAAGTGTTTCAGCAAGAGGGTGTGCCAAGAGATCCGTTTGAAAAAATGGAAGATGCATCAGTCGTTCACAAATTAACCGGAATTTGTCCTTCCGTCGCCATCCATATTCCTTGGGATCGAGTTGATGATTACGGAAAGCTGAAAGCGCACGCCGAGCAGCTTGGCCTTGCTATCGGCGCCGTGAATCCGAACTTGTTCCAGGACGATGACTACAAATTCGGCAGCGTCACAAACGTGAAAGCGGCCATTCGCCAAAAAGCGACTGAGCAATTGCTCGAATGCGTCGATATTGCAAAACAAACAGGCTCCAAGGAAATCAGCCTCTGGCTTGCCGACGGAACCAACTATCCCGGTCAGGGCGACATCAGAAAACGGAAAAACTGGATGTATGAGTGTCTGGCTGAAGTTTACGAAGCTCTTGACGATGATATGCGGCTCTTGATTGAATACAAATTTTTTGAGCCGGCTTTTTATCATACCGATCTGGCGGATTGGGGCATGGCTTACAATTTGGCGCAAAAGCTCGGCCCGAAGGCTGAGGTGCTCGTCGACACCGGCCACCATGCCCAGGGGACGAACATCGAGCACATTGTCGCTTATTTGCTTGACGAAAAACGTCTCGGAGGCTTTCATTTCAACAGCCGCAAATACGCTGATGACGATTTGATCGCGGGCGCTCACAACCCGTACGAACTGTTTCTCATTTTTTCTCAAATTTTGGACGCCTGCCGTGATTCTGACCCGAACGTCCGGAAGACGGCCGAACATATTTCGTATATGCTTGATCAATGCCATAATCTTGAACCGAAAATACCCGCTGTGCTGCGCTCGGTCATGAATGTGCAGACTCAATTTGCAAAAGCGCTTTTGATCAACTTCGATGAAGTGAAGAAAGCGCAGGAAGATCATGACGTGCTTGCCGCAGAGGCTGCGATCCGCGAGGCATTTGAAATCGACGTCAAGCCGCTCCTCTGCGCCGTGCGGGAGGAAATGAACGTTCCGCCTGATCCGCTCAAGGCTTATGCGGAAAGCGGATATGCGGAAAAAATCCTGGCACGCGGGAAAGGCGGTGCAAGCTGGTGACGATTCTCGCCTTTGATCTTGGTGCGTCGAGCGGCAGAGCTTATGCAGGTCATGTGGACGGCGGTCTGATCAAAGCGGAGGAAATTCACCGTTTTCCAAATCAGCCCGTTCAGGCGGGAAAACACCTTTATTGGGACATTCTCAGGCTTTATCATGAAATTAAACAGGGCATTTTAAAGGCGAAAAACGGCTGTGGACGAATCAGCTGCATCGGAATCGATTCATGGGCGGTTGACGTCGGTTTTCTCGATCGGAACGGAGAGCTGATGGGGAACCCTTATCATTACCGCGACCCTTACACGGACGGAATAATGACGGAGGTGTTGAATGAAATCGGAAAAGAAGAGCTGTTTTCCAGAACCGGTATTCAGCTTTTGCCGTTCAACACCATCTTTCAGCTCCGGGCGCTGAAAAAAGCGAATTCTCCGCTGTTGGATTACGCGGACACACTATTAATGATTCCTGATTTGCTGCGCTATTTTTTAACGGGCGAGAAAAAAAGCGAATTTACAAATGCGACGACAACCCAGCTGTTCAACCCGAAAACGTCTGACTGGGATTGGGAGCTCATCAGCCTTCTGGGGATCCCGGCCAAGATTTTTCCAAAAGATATAGCAAAGCCCGGAAGCGAAGCGGGGAGGCTGTCGCAATCAGTGTGCGGCGAATTGTCTGTGCCCGCCGTACCGGTGATTGCCGTCGGCGAACATGACACGGCTTCTGCAGTTGTCGGCATCCCCGCTGAAACGGATGACTTTGCATATTTGATTTGCGGCACCTGGTCGCTGATCGGAACCGAACTTGACGCTCCGCTGATGACAAAACAGGCGCTCGATTGGAATTTTACAAATGAGGGCGGTGCCGGCGGCACATTCCGTTTTTTAAAAAACATTATGGGATTGTGGCTGTTCCAGCGCTGTCAGGCGGATTGGGAAAAAGATGGGATCAGCTATTCGAGCGCCGAGCTTGTCAAACTTGCCGGACAGTCAGAAGCATTCAGGTCGGCGGTTGACCCGGATGACCCGGTGTTTCTCAATCCCGTCCATATGCCTGAGGCGATCAGAGAGTACTGCCGTGCAGCAGGGCAGCACGTGCCGGAAACGCCCGGACAGATCATCCGCTGCGTGCTGGAAAGCCTTGCGTTTAAATACCGGTTCACCTTTGAACGGATTGAAACCTTGACAGGAAAAGAATATGACGGACTTCACATGGCGGGCGGAGGGATTCGAAATGAACTGCTCTGCCAATACACGGCGAATGTACTGTCCAGAAATGTATGGGCTGGACCGTCAGAGGCAAGCGCCATCGGCAACATTGCCGTACAGGCCGTCGCGCTCGACATGTTTTGGGATATTCAGAGCGCCCGGAAAGCGATCAAGGCTTCCTTTCCTCAAAAAACGTATGTACCGGAAGATACAGAAGCGTGGGAGCGGGCATACCGCCGCTATACAAGTCAGATTCTCGGCGCCGCTTCCCGCTGAAAACCTTTCCTGTATCGGAGCCGATGCGCTATCATGAATGTAACAGTGACTTTTACCAAAAAAGGAAGGAAGTAAACGGATGCTTGTAGCTGAAAGACACCAAAAAATCGTCGAGCTTGTCAATCTGCGCTCGAGCGTACGCGTCACAGAACTGAGCGAGCTTTTTTCCGTCACGGAAGAAACGATCAGGCGCGATTTGGAAAAGCTTGAGAAGGAAAATAAGCTGAAAAGAAGCCATGGCGGCGCAGTCAGCGTGCAGACTGAAGAAAGAGAGGTGCATTTTCGCGAGCGCGAAATTACAAACGTAAACGAAAAAAAGATGATTGCATTTGAAGCCGTCAAGCATGTGAAAAGCGGGGAACGGATTATTCTTGATGCAAGCACGACGGCATGGTACATGGCAAAAGCGCTTGAAAACATCCCGCTGACCGTCATTACGAATTCAGTCAGAGTCGCGATTGAACTCAGCAAAAAAGAAAAGGTGACGGTCATTTCAACCGGCGGGATGCTGCTGCCGCAATCGATGTCATATGTCGGCCCTTTGGCTGAGCGCTCCCTTGACATGTATCACGTCAACAAAACATTTCTGTCTTGCAAAGGCGTCGACCCTGCGAGCGGCTTGAGCGATTCAAACGAAATGCAGGCGCTGTTGAAAAAACGAATGATCGAAATTGCGGACGAAACGATTTTGATGGCGGACAGCAGCAAATTCGGAACCCGTGCTTTCTCGCAAATCGACCGCCTTCATGACCGATACAGGGTCATCACAGATTCAGGAATTGACAAAGCAAATCTTGCCCGCTTGAAAGACATAACAGAGAACATCACGATCGTCGGCTGAAACAAAACTTCTCAAGCACTTGATTTTAAAAACAGGCGCAAATGGGATAAAATAGAAGAGTAAAAAAGGAAAGGAGATGTTTTTGATGGCGAAAAAGATTTTAATCGTAACGGGCGATGCAGTTGAAGCGCTGGAAGTGTATTACCCTTATTACCGCTGTCTTGAAGAGGGCTATGAAACGACGATTGCCGCACCGAAAAAGAAAAAGATTCATACGGTTGTTCATGACTTCCTGGATTGGGATACATACACCGAAAAGCCGGGCTATTTAATTGACGCGCATGCTTCATTTGATGAGATTGACCCGTCCGAATACGACGGCATCATCATTCCTGGCGGACGCGCACCGGAATTTATCCGGATGTACGATTCCCTGCTGAAAATCGTTGCTCATTTCTTTGAGGAAAATAAACCGGTCGGCGCGATTTGTCATGCGAGCCTGATTTTCACAAGCCTGAGAGAACATCTGAAAGGCCGGGAGCTGACGGCTTACATCGCCTGCAAACCGGAAGTCGAAGCCGCGGGCGCGACTTATGTCGAGGAGAAGCTTCATGTGGACGCCAACCTGGTCTCAGGTCATGACTGGTCCAATCTGCCGGAGTTTATGAGAGAATTTTTTAAAGCGTTAAACAAATAATATGCAGGGATGACCCCGCAGCAGTTCGGGGTTGTCTCTTTTTTTAGACATGTTCCGCTTCGCATTTTATAATGGTACCAATGGGGATCTTGGACAAAATATAAAGGAAAGAGAGGTGTTCCGATGGCAGATCATCATGAACACGCGTTAAATCCCAAAAGCTCTAAAGGAAAAGAACAAATCACAAACCGCTTAAAGCGGATTGAAGGACAGGTCAGAGGCATTCAAAAGATGATTGAAAATGACCGCTACTGCGTCGATATTCTCGTTCAAATCTCAGCTGTGCAAGCCGCGATGCAAAAGGTTGCTTTCAGCCTGCTTGAGGATCATACCCACCATTGCGTCGCAAACGCGATTAAAAGCGGTGAGGGAGAAGAAGCCATCGAGGAACTGCTTGATGTGTTTAAACGGTTTTCAAAATCATGAACGAAAAAAGAGAAAATCGTTTTCTTGAAATACCCTACAGGGGTATGGTAATATAAAACCGATCAATATCATCAAACCACAGGAGGTTTTCAATATGGAACAAAAAACACTGAAAGTCGAAGGCATGTCTTGCAACCACTGTGTTCAGGCAGTAGAAGGAAACGTCGGAAAGCTTGGCGGAGTGGAGTCTGTCAAAGTGAATTTAAACGAGGGCAAAGTCGAAGTATCGTTTGATTCAGGCAAAGTCTCGCTGAAGGAGATCATCGATACGATCGAAGACCAGGGGTATGATGTTGCAGGCTGATGTATACCTACAAGGGGTATATAAGGAGTGAAGGATATGGACGGACAAAAAGAAGCCACCCTCCAAATCTCTGGCATGACCTGCGCCGCCTGTGCGGCGCGGATCGAGAAAGGGTTGAAAAGGCTTGACGGCGTTCAGGACGCAAATGTGAACTTGGCGCTGGAAAAATCAAAAATCGTTTATGATCCGGGGCAAATCGAAGTCGGACAGCTGGCTGAGAAAGTCGAATCGCTCGGCTATCAAGTTCCTGCGGAAAAAGCCGAATTTGCGGTTTCCGGCATGACGTGTGCGGCTTGCGCCAACCGGGTTGAAAAGCGCCTCAACAAGCTGTCTGGCGTCAAAAGCGCCGCCGTCAACTTTGCCATTGAGACTGCGACAGTCGACTATCATGCTGGCGCGGTTTCGCCGGAGGAGATGATCGAAGCCGTTGAAAAGCTCGGCTACAAGCTCGAGCTGAAAAAAGACCGAACTGCGGACGGTCGGGCGGAACAAAGAGAAAAAGATATTCAGCGTCAAACCGGCAAATTTATTTTTTCAGCCATTTTGTCTTTTCCGCTGCTCTGGGCAATGGTCAGCCATTTCAAATTCACGTCATTTATATGGCTGCCGGGGATGTTCATGGATCCCTGGGTTCAGTTCGCGTTGGCCACACCGGTTCAGTTTATCGTCGGGAAGCAGTTTTACACTGGGGCTTATAAAGCGCTGCGGAACAAAAGTGCCAACATGGATGTGCTGGTCGCTCTCGGCACGTCTGCCGCCTATTTCTACAGCTTGTATTTAAGCATTGAAAGCCTCGGTACAAACCGGCATCCGGACGGCCTTTACTATGAAACAAGCGCCATCCTCTTAACTTTGATCATTTTAGGAAAGCTGTTTGAAGCGAAAGCGAAAGGGCGTTCATCCGAAGCGATCAAAAAGCTGATGGGGCTGCAGGCAAAGACAGCGACCGTCGTCAGGAACGGCGAAGAGATGACCGTGCCGATTGAAAACGTTTTGGCAGGCGACATCATGTATGTGAAGCCCGGTGAAAAAGTACCGGCAGACGGGGAGATTGTCGAAGGTCGTTCAGCGCTGGATGAATCGATGATCACCGGTGAAAGCATCCCTGTTGACAAAACGGTTGGAGATCCGGTTATCGGCGCTACAATCAATAAAAATGGATTTTTAAAAGTCAGAGCAGAAAAAGTAGGCAAAGATACTGCGCTGGCGCAGATTATAAAAGTTGTGGAAGAGGCGCAAGGTTCAAAGGCGCCGATTCAACGGCTCGCAGACCGGATTTCCGGGGTTTTTGTGCCGATTGTCGTGGCGATCGCGGCCATCACATTTTTCATCTGGTATTTGGCGGTCAGCCCCGGCGAATTCGGCACGGCGCTGGAGAAGCTGATTGCGGTGCTTGTGATCGCATGTCCGTGTGCGCTCGGCTTGGCAACGCCGACATCGATCATGGCCGGATCTGGCCGCGCGGCTGAATTCGGAATCTTATTCAAAGGCGGCGAACATTTGGAGACGGCTCACCGCTTGGAGACGATCGTGCTTGACAAGACGGGGACGGTCACAAATGGGAAGCCTCAGCTGACAGATGTGCGCCCTGAACCATGGATCGATGAAACATCGTTTCTCAAGCTTATCGGTGCTGCAGAAAAAAGCTCTGAACACCCGCTTGCTGAAGCCATTGTCGAAGGCATCAAAGAGAAAGGGATAGAACCCGCCTCAGCAGACAGCTTTGAAGCGATACCCGGCTATGGTATCGAAGCCGCAGTCAATGAAAAGCGGATTTTGATCGGTACAAGACGTCTGATGGAAAACCGTGATATTGACATTCAAGATGCGAACGGCGAAATGGAAGAGCTCGAAACACAAGGAAAGACGGCGATGCTTGCCGCCGTCGACGGTCGGTTTGCCGGGCTGATCGCCGTCGCCGATACGATTAAAGACACGTCGAAGGCAGCGGTGAAAAGGCTGCATGATATGGGGCTGGAAGTCGTCATGATCACCGGGGACAATCGGCGGACGGCAGAAGCGATTGCTGCTGAAGCCGGCATTCACCACGTCATCGCCGAAGTTCTGCCGGAAGGAAAAGCGGATGAGGTGAAGAAAATCCAGGCAAAAGGCAAAAAAGTCGCGATGGTCGGCGACGGCATCAACGATGCGCCGGCATTGGCGGCGGCCGATACAGGTATGGCGATCGGAACAGGGACTGACGTCGCCATGGAAGCCGCCGACGTCACCTTGATCCGCGGCGATTTAAACAGCATCGCCGATGCGATCCTCATGAGCAGATTGACCATCAAAAACATTAAACAAAATCTTTTCTGGGCGTTTGCCTACAACAGCATCGGCATTCCGTTCGCGGCTGTCGGGCTTTTGGCTCCGTGGATCGCAGGTGCCGCGATGGCGTTCAGTTCGGTCTCAGTCGTTCTGAATGCACTCAGGCTGCAAAAGGTGAAGCTTGATTGGAGGAATCCGTCTTGAAGGATAAGACAGTGCTCGTTTGGACGGTTTCAGCGGTTGTTTATGTAGGAATTGTCATGCTTGTATACAGCATATTGGCCGGTCGGGAACCGATACCCGATGAAAAGCCCCATGACGGTCATGCTTTAGAAGAGCATGTCAAATGAATTGCTGAGAAAGCCGGATGTTAAAGAACATCCGGCTTTTTGTATTAGTATCTGTCATTGCTCATGCACATCAAAATCTTTTCTTGGACGATTTTTTTCATGGCTTCTTTGGCGGGGGCCATATATTTTCTTGGATCGCTTGCATCGGCGTGTTCATGCAAATATCGGCGCAGTTTATCTGAAAAAGGAATTTTTAATTCAGTCGCGATATTTACTTTTGCACAGCCTAGCTTGATGCACTTTCTAACATCTTGCTCTGAAATTCCTGAGGCGCCGTGCAGGACGAGCGGGACTGAAACCCGTTTTTGAATCGCGGCCAGCCTCTCAAAATCGATATTGGGCTCTTTTGAGTAAAGACCGTGGGCTGTACCGATTGCCACCGCCAGCGAATCGATTCCGGTTTTCTCGACGAACTCTTTTGCTGCATCCGGATCGGTATAATAAGCGTCGGCTTCATCCACGATCAAATCGTCTTCCTGTCCGCCGAGCCTTCCAAGCTCGGCTTCTACAGTGGCATCTTTTTGCCGGGCATATTGAACGACACTCGCCGTAATTGCGGTATTCTCGGCAAATGGATGGTGCGAAGCATCAATCATGACAGATTTCGTCCCCAATGATAAAGACTCGCGAATATCATCAATTTCTTCATGATGATCTAGATGGAGGGCGACCGGGATCGAGCAGCGCGCCGCGGCCGTTTCTGCAATGGCTTGAATATAGTCGCGCCCTGCATAGCTGAAGGTTCCTGGAGTAGCCGCAAGAATCACGGGGGACCTTAAGGCTTCAGCCGCTTCTGTCACGGCCTGCACGGTTTCAAGGTTATGAATGTTAAAGGCCGGCACCGCATAGCCGTTTGCCTGTGCGTCCAGCAGCATTTTTTTCGTATTTGTCAGCATATCGATTCCTTCTTTCTGATCAAAGTTAAGATAAATAGCTTGAGAAGGTGCTCAGAATGTCGTCAGGACTCGAGGCTTCAAGCAGCTGCTGCCTCGCATCTTCGTGAACAAGCATGCGAGACACCGATGATAATAGATTGAGATGTGTGCTGCCTGCCTCGGCATCGGGTATCAATAATGCAATGATGAACGTGACAGGCGTCTGATCAAGCGCGTTCCATTCGATTCCTGCCTTGTTTTGAATGATGATGACAGTTGCTTCTGTGATGTCCTTCAGTTTTGCATGGGGAATGGCGAAGCCGTCGATAAAGCCGGTCGTGCTTTCAGCCTCTCTTTGCGCCAATCCGTCAATGACCGCTTGTTTTGTTTTGGCTGCTCCTGATTCATATGCGATCTGAGCCAGCCGGTCAAAAGCTTCCGCTTGGGAAGATAGCGTTTCTTGTAGATAGATGTGCTCTTTTTTGATTAAAGCTGCTGTTTTCATGTTTGATCAGCCTTTCTCTTTTTCATATGTCCGTTTTTGGTAAAAGCCGTATAAGAAGGCACCGATAAGCGATCCGATGATAATCGACAGCACCCATTGAAAGGCTCCTGTTACAACGGGAAGTACAAGGAATCCGCCGTGCGGGGCAGGTACTTGAACTGCGAATGAATATGTTAATATTGCCGAAACCGAAGAGCCGATCATCAAAATCGGAATGACAGGGATTGGTTTCTTTGCGGCGAACGGGATAGCGCCTTCAGTAATATGAGTGGCGCCGAGAATAAAATTGACAAGTCCTGCATTTCGGTCCTGCTGGCTGAATTATTTGCGGAAAAGCAATGTGGCAAACGCAATAACGAGCGGCGGTGTGATGCACGCGGCGGAGACGCCTGCCATGAAATATTGGTTCCCTTCAGCGAGAAGAGCAGTACCGGTGACATAAGCGGCTTTATTGACCGGGCCGCCCATGTCAAATGCGCTCATACAGCCGATGATCAAGCCGAGAATGATTGGGTTCGCCCCTTGAAAGTCGGCTAAAAAGCCCTTCATCCCCTCATTAATGGCCGTCATCGGTTCGACGAGGAAAAACATGACCGCACCGATCAGAAAAATGCCGATAACCGGATAAAGAAAAATTGCTTTTAGTCCTTCAAGTGACTGAGGCATTTTTTTAAGTGCATGCGAGAGGCCGTAAATGATCAGTCCCGCCAAAAAACCGGATACGATGCCGCCCAGAAAACCCGCTCCGCCCGTGCTGGCGATCATGCCGCCGATAAAACCGACAATCAGGCCGGGGCGTTTTGCCATTGAATCGGCGATATAGGCGGATAAAATCGGAACCATCAGCTGGAATCCGAATGCGCCCGTTTTATTCAGCAATTCGGCAAAAGCGTTGTAGCTTGGATGTTCAGGATCCGCTGAATGGATGCCGAATAAAAAGGAAAGTGCAATCAAAACCCCTCCGCCGACGACAAATGGGAGCATGTGGGAAACCCCGTTCATCAAATGTTTATATATTTTACGGCCGATGGAAGCGGATTCGCCTGTTTTTGGTTCATCCTCTGTTTTTGCCGCAGTTTGTCCGCGGTAAATCGGCGCTTCGCCGTTCATCAGCGTCCGAATTAAAGATTCCGCATCCCGGATGCCCCGCGCAACCGGGACGTCAAGGACACGTTTGCCTGCAAAACGCTCTGCGCCTACATCTTTGTCTGCCGCGACAATGACCCCGTCGGCTTGTTTAATGTCCTCTGGCGATAGTTCGTTTTGAACGCCGATTTGCCCGTGTGTTTCGACTTTGATTTCCACACCCAGTTTGGCGGCAGCCTGTTTTAAGGCCTCTTCAGCCATAAATGTATGGGCAATCCCTGTTGGACAGCCGGTTGCCGCGATGATTTTGAACTTTTTCATAAGAAAACCCCCCTTTATAAATGAGTGATTTGAATTTGTGAAGCTGTTTGATCGAGTTTGGACACATCACCGAGTCCTTTCGAGAATGCCGTCAAGGAACCGGCGGCAGAGGCGTGCCTGAGTGCTTCAGGAACGGAACAGCCGAGCTCCTGTTTTCCGACGAATACGGCAAGCATGGCATCGCCGGCACATGCTGTATTGACAACTTTGCCTTTAGCGGCGGTCGCTTTTAATGTTCTTTGGCGGTCCAAATAAAGGGCTCCGTCTTTGCCGCGGGAGATGAGAACCCTTTCAGCGCCGCGGTCGAGAAGTTCCTTTCCGTAATGGATGATTTCTTCTTCGGACAGCGCTTTCTTCCGGCTGAAAAATGCGGCAAGCTCCTGTTCATTCGGCTTAATCAGGTAAGGATGGTATGAAAGACAATCTAATAGGACGGGAGAACTGATATCCAAGATCAATTTCAGTTTGTTTTCGGCGGCAATCTCGGAAAGCGAAAGGTACATGTCATCAGGGACTCCTCTCGGAAGACTGCCTGAAATAAATAAGAAACGGCCCGGCGGGATTTGACGGATTTTGTTGATCAGCTCCTGTTTTCGGGCTTCAGATATGAGCGGTCCTTTGTTTACAATCTTGAATTCCCGGGTTGAATTGATAAAAATATTGATCCGTGAGATGCCTTCCACTTCGACAAAGTCTGTGACGATTTTTTCATTCAGCAGTTCATTTTCAATAAAACGCCCGGTGAATCCGCCTGTAAAGCCAAGCGCGGTATTGTCAAGACCAAGGCGCTTGAGCATAAATGAAATATTGACGCCTTTTCCGTTTGGCTGATAATCTTCATCTTTAGTACGGTTGACAACATCGGGAAGCAGCTCGTCGGTTTCAACGAATAAGTCGACTGCGGTGTTCATCGTGCATGTATAGATCATGCTGTATCCCCCCTTTATCTGTGGCTTCACAGACATTATGTCACAGATGAAAGGGGGGATGTTTACAGGTTGTGTAAAGGTTTTCAGCTATGAGCGGTGCGGATGACATATGAGTCCAGCATGATGCGGGAGAGGACTTGCAGAGGGAGGCGAGAGCGGACTTCATAATCGGGAAAAAATGATTGTTCCCCTTTAAACCCGACCAGTACGATCTCTGATAATTTCGCAAGACGCGAATCGATCCTTGTCGTTAATGTAATGGTGGAAATGGCTTGCAATTTGAAGTTTTGAGCGGCTTCAACAAGCTCTTCTGTCTCGCCGTTCAAGGAAACAAAAAGGCCGAGGTCTTTTTTGGCCAGTGTTTTTGACTTTCCTCTGATAATATTCGGGTCGCTGTGCATCTCGCAGTTTTTGCCGAGCAGCTGAAGCTTGATCGTCATCTCGGTTCCAATCATTTCAGACAATCCTCTTGCGAAGATGTAAACTTTTTCGGCATTGCTGATTTTTTGAATGGCATCTTCGATCAACCCGATATCAAGCATCTTAATCGTATCCAGAACTTCTCTTTCATTCTTTAGCACGGCCTGTTTAATTTGGCTGTCGATATCATCCATCAGCGGAGCGTGTCCGAGGTGGTGTTTTTCTTTTAATGCATACTTAAAAGAAGTGTAGCCGTCATATCCGAGTTTTTTCATTAACCTGACAATCGTGGCTGTTGAAACATTTGCATCCTCGCTTAATTTTACAATCGATAAAGTGGCGATGACGTCTAAGTGCTGATAAATGTACTCGAGCAAATGCCGTTCTGAATCGCTGAGAGATTGATATGTGTCAGAAGTCATTTGAAACACGCTGTCTTTCATGATAAAACCCCCTTTTATAGTCATATTGTATCAGTTTAGAAAGGGGGAAGGAGAAAAAATAAACATTTCCTACATAAGAATATCCGGCTCGAGGGCCGGATGTTTCAAGTTAAGAAGCCATTTTTCTGCACGCTTCCGCGCATGCAAAGCAGCTTTCAGCGCAAAATTGGCAGTGGTCATGCTTGTGCTGGCTGCATTCATTGCCGCAAGCTTCGCAAACCTTTGCGCAAAGCTGGCAAATATCTTCGGCATACGGGCTGTTGCGCGTCATGGCTTGAATTGCGTAACCGCACATCTCCGCGCATTCCCGGTCAAGACGGATGCATTCGGCCATCATCCCAGCCTCTTCTTCCATCAGACATTTGTCAAAGCAGTGGTTGCAGGCTTCAAGACATTCTCGGCAGGCTTTGATGCATTCCTCATATCCAGATTTCACGAAACACACTCCTTTTTCCTCGTTTTCCCTTCGTTGTACCCTGCTTTAAAATCGGAAAAACATAAGAAAAAAACTGCTGTACATCCTGTACAGCAGTTCATTGGTTATTCGGCGAGGCCTTGATGGATCCGGTCAAGGTTTTCTTTCATCATCTTATAATAGGAATCTCCCGCTTCACCGGGCTTTCCGATCGAATCGGTGAAGACTTTTGCTTTAATCGGCACGCCCGTTTCGGCTGAAAGGCTTTCCATGCTCCGCGGGTCAACGCTTGTCTCCACGAATAAGGCCGGGACGTCCTTTTTCTTCACTGTGTCGACGATTTTTTTCATCTGACCGGGAGTTCCTTCATTTTCGGTGTTGATTTCCCAAATATACTGCGCGTCGACGCCGTAGGCCGAAGCGAAATATTTAAAAGCCCCTTCGCTTGTCACAAGGACGCGGCGCTCTTTCGGTATATCTTTAAAGCGGTTCACCGCTTCATCATGAAGCTTTTGCAGCTTGCCGATATAGGCTTCCGCGTTTTTCTCGTAGTCTTCTTTATGGTCGGGATCGTTTTTGATCAGCGCGTCTCTTGCGTTCTTTGCATATTGAATCCCGTTTTCAATGTCGAGCCATGCATGGGGATCTTCTTCCGTTTCTTTTCCCTTAGCGGTGAGATGCTTTGGCTTGACCCCTTTGCTCAGCTTGTAGACAGGGGCGTCATCACCGTCTTTTTCAGCTGTTTCCAGCAGCTTGTTAAACCAGCCGTTCCCTGTCTCCAAATTCAATCCGTTGTAAAAGACGACATCGGCGTCCGTCGTTTTTTGCACGTCTTTAGGAAGCGGATCGTATTCATGCGGGTCTGTTCCGACAGGTACAATGCTGTATAAATCGATGTGATCCCCTCCGACTTGTTTGACGATGTCATAAAGAATGGAGTAGGTGGTGACGACCTTCAGCTTTCCGTTTTCTTCGCTGCTGCTTTTCGAGGAGCAGCCGGCGGCGAGAATCAGAATCAATGCCGCCGCAATTGCTAATGTTTGCTTCCATTTCATGTTTTGTTTTCCCCCTTTATTTTGCGGTTATTGTTGAAGCGCTGCCCGTTTTCTTCTTGATTTCACAGCTCTCCAAAGCACGCCTTGTTTCGGTGAAAACGTAAAGGAAAGTCCGAACAAAATCGTAGCCACGAGCACGATTGCCGCTCCTGAGGAGAGGTTGTACGTATAGCTTAATCCAAGGCCGATGACCGCTGACAAAGCGCCGAGGAAAGCGGACAAATAGATCATCACCCACAGCCGGTCCGTCAATAGATAAGCGGTTGCGGCAGGCGTGATCAGCATCGCGACGACGAGGATGATGCCGACGGTCTGAAGCGATGCGACCGTGACCATTGTTAAAAGCGTCATTAAAAAGTAGTGGATCAGCCGGTTCGGCAAGCCGTAGACAGCCGCCATCGTCGGGTCGAAAGAGGTGATGAGCAGCTCTTTGTAAAATAAAAAGACAGCGGTAAGAATAATGACTCCGATGACGAGCGTGATCCACATGTCTGATGAACGAACGGCCAGCACATTTCCGAATAAGATATGGTACAGATCGCTTGAGCTTTTGACAAGCGTGATCAATATGATTCCGACGGCGAAAAAGGCCGTAAATACGATGCCGATGGCCGAATCGTTTTTAATCCGGCTGTTTTGGCTGACATAGCCGATTCCGAGAGCCGTCAGGATGCCCGTAAAGACGGCGCCGAAGAAAAAATTGACGCCGAGCATATAAGAGATGGCGACGCCGGGAAGAACCGCGTGTGAAATCGCATCTCCCATCAGCGCCATTCCCCTGAGAATGATAAAGCAGCCGATGACGCCGCAAATGATGCCCACCATAATCGAGGTGAACAGCGATTTTTGCAGAAACGAATATTCCATCAAACCATGGATAAACTCCATCAGATCGCACCTCTTTTCGATTGCAGGAACGGAAGCTGAGATTCGTAGGCTTTCATCATCACGTCGGGATTGAGGATGTCGGAGACAGGGCCTTTTTGAATCAGCTCTTTGTTCAGCAAAATTAATTCATTGAAGTAGCTGTCCGCTTTGCTCAAATCGTGATGGACGACAAGAACGGTCTTTCCTTCATCACGAAGTTCTTTTAAGATGCTGACGATCATTTCTTCACTTGTCACATCAATACCGACGAACGGTTCGTCAAGACAGAACAGCTCTGCTTTTTGGGCGAGCGCCCTGGCGAGAAAAACGCGCTGCTGCTGTCCGCCTGACAGTTCGCCGATCTGACGCTTGGCATATGCAGCCATCCCGACTTTCTCAAGACAGTGATACGCCCAGTCTTTATCGCGTTTTTTCGGACGTCTGAAAAGGCCGAGTTCAGGATACGTGCCGAGGATGACGGTGTCGAGGACATTGATCGGGAACGTCCAATCCATATCATTTCGCTGCGGAACATAGGCGATTTGCTTGCGTACATCTTTAAGCGGTTTTCCCAGCAGACGGACGTCGCCTTTATCTTTTGGAATCAATTGGAGCATGGATTTTAACAGCGTTGATTTTCCTGCGCCGTTCGGTCCGATAATGCCCGCCATCATTCCTTGATCGAGTGAGAAATTAATATTGCGGAGCGCTTCTGCGCCGTGATAAGAAACATATAAATCTTTTACGGTAATTGCGGGTTTCATAGCGTTCATTAACCCCTTTCTATGTCTATATGAAAGTTAACCTGCATACAATATTTTTGTTTCGGCAATTTTTTATTGCCTAAAGACATTTTTTTTACCTAATGCAACTTTTGATTGAATTCTAATATATCATTCCTAAATTGTAAAGCGCTAAAATTGCTGAAAAACGGTAAAAGCCATGCAGATCAAGCTGCATGGCTTTAAAAAATTTCTTGTTTGCCGGTTTATCTTTCAAATTGAAACGAATCGATTGCAACTTTCCCTTTGAAGACAAAAAAGACGCGGTGGGTGCCTGTCGATTTTCGGACGGAAGCTTTTACCGTTTTCCAGTTTTGCAATCCGGATGTGTCAGGCACTTTTAACGAACCGATTTGCTTTCCTTTTTGAGGATGGTCGAGGAAGATGCCGATTTCGCCGGCGCCGCTGCTTGCAACCTTTGCTTCTATCCTTTTTTCGCCTTTGAAGCGGACATCATGGTAGGCGATCCACGCGTTTGTTGTACTGCTTTTTACCGCATCGCCGCCGTATTTGGATTCTTCGGTGATGAGCACGCCTTTGTAGTCGTCGTAGTCTTCAGCGTTTGTCTTTCGGCGCAAGTTCCGTTCCCGAATTGTTTCGCCTTGGACGAAGATCCGCTTTGTCTTGCGGATGTCCGCCGCCGAGCTGCCGACGGATATTCTGTAAGGGCCTCTTTCAACGGCAAATGTTTCTCTCGTCACATCCCAAAAGGCAAGGTCTGTCTGTTTCAGCTTGAATGTCACGGTTTTCGTTTCTTTCGGTGCCAGTTCAACCCGCTGAAAATCTTTCAGGTCCAGGTTCGGCTGTTTAACCCGTGTTTTAAACAGGGGAGAGGTATAGAGCTGAACGACTTCATCTCCTTTTCTTCCGCCTGTATTGGTGACGTTGACGCGAATCGTGACAGATCCGTCTTTTTTGATGCTGTCAGAGGAAAGGCTTAAATCGCTGTAGCGAAACGCTGTATAGGATAACCCGTGGCCGAACGGAAACAGCGGCTTGCCTACGAAATATTTATAGGTTCTTTTCCCTTTGATGATATCGTAATTCATCATATCCGGCAGTTCTTTGACTGAGGTGTGCCAAGTTTGCGTCAGCCGTCCGCCCGGATTTACATCTCCATAGAGAATGTCCGCCAATGCGCTTCCCGCCTCCTGGCCTCCGTGAGCGGAATATATGATCGCAGGAATGTGCGCTTTTGCCCAGTTGAGAGCAAACGGATAGCTGCTCGTTACGACAAGCACCGTATTGGTATTGGCTTTAGAAACAGCTTTCAGCAGATTTTCCTGGGCCGGAGGGAGTGTAATATCTTTCCGGTCTTCGGTTTCCCGGCCGTTGATGTAAGGATTGTTGCCGACAAACACGATGGCTTTGTCCGCGGATTTTGCCAGCTGAACCGCTTCATCCGTACCGCTCTTGATGATCGTCTTTGAAAACTTTTCCGCTGCTGTTGCCGGCTTTTCGGCGGCGGCTGTTAATGTGCCGTCTTTACCGGCAGTGAGATATTTGCCGTTTGCCGTATTTTTGATGGCAAATGTCCCGTCAGACTGCTGTTCGAACTGAAATGTTTCTTTAACGGTCCGGCCGTTCGGCTGTTTCTGATCAGCGATCAGCCGGCCGTCATCCTGAAGCGAGACATAGAGGCCGTTCGCTTGGGCGCGGAGGGTGAAGATGCTTTCTCCCCAATCCGCCGCATCGAATGCCGTGCTTTTCTCAAGCTTATCAGCCGCTGCTGTGAGCGGTTGTTTGCCGTCCCGGCCTGCAGTTACAAACTTTCCGGTCGGCGCGGATTTGAAGCCGCTTTGTTCCAGACCTTCAGCAAAGGAGACGCGGTCTTTGCCGATTTTGTCCGCGATTTCGTCAAGCGGGGTTTTCCGATACGGCATCGTTCCGCTGTACCAATCTTCGTAAAGCGCATTTCCGAACGGGCCGATGACTGCAATGCTTTCATTCTTCCGGGCATTGAAAGGAAGCAGATCCTGGTCGTTTTTCAGTAAAACAATGGCTTTTTCAGCCGCTTTTTTCGCCAGCAGCTGATGCTTTGGACTGTTGATGACGTCATCTGTCAGGCGGCTGTACGGATTGAGTTCGTCCGGATCAAATTCGCCCGTGCGAAAACGGATGCTGAACGTATTGGCCAAGGCTTGATCGAGGTCTTTTTCAGAAATAAGGCCTTGCTTTAAGGCACCGGTTAAGGCGTTTCTCGTCAGCTCGGGATTTTCCCCCTGATCCGTAAAGTTGTCAATGCCGGCTTTTACGGCGTGGGCATGGGCTTTTTCGTGGCTGTCATAATACTTGTGGTCATTGACGATTCCGGAAGGATCAAAGGCATCGCTGACGATGAAGAAATCGTCTCCGGCCCATCTACGTTTGACTGTACTGTCGAGCAGCGGGCTCAAAATGGCCGGTTTATCGTTGACAGAATTGTAGGCCGGCATCAGTCCATACGCAGCTTTTTTGGAAATTGCTGTTTCGAAGGGCTTCAAATAATACTCGTGCATGTTCCTGGGATCGATGCTTGAGGAGCTGAATCCCCGGTCTGTTTCGTTGTTATAGGCAAGAAAATGCTTTAAGGTTGGAACTGTTTTCAAATAGAAGGGATGATCGCCCCTTAACCCGGAGGCATAGGCGGTTGCTATTTCCCCGGTTAAAAAGGGGTCTTCGGAATAGCCTTCTTCATTTCTTCCCCACCTTGGATCACGCAGCAGATCGACGACCGGCGCCCAGACGTTGACTCCGTTTGCCGCGGGATCAAGGTGGTGGAAGCCGCGGACTTCATCACCGACCGCCGAGCCGATTTGTTTGATTAAATAGCGGTCCCATGTGTGCGCGAGCCCGAAAGCCTGCGGGAAAACGGTTGCTTCCCCGAGCCAGGCGACGCCGTGAAGCGCTTCTGTGCCCGTTTTAAAAGCGGGAATGCCCAGCCGGGGAACGGCGGGCTGATATTGATGCATCAGTGACACTTTTTCCTCAAGGGTCAGCCGTGAAAGCAAGTCGCTGACTCTTTTTTGTACAGGGAGACTGGGATCTTGAAAGGGATACTCATATTCATCAGCCTGGCTTTTAGCGGCTGCGGGCTGCGGCGGATCGAAACCGGCGGCGGAAAGGATCGTGCACATTGCGCCCAATATGATGATGCGGACCGTTTTCAGCATCCTGATCACTCCTTTTTAGAAATAAATGAAGACATCCCGTTCTTTTTCTTTTGGCTGAACCGCTGTTCCCTCCTGAAGCGCTTCCGCAGCTCCGTTAATAACAGAGGTGACAGAAAGACCGCGGAGGAGCAGCTTCCAGTTCTTTTGGACGCCCGTTGTTTTCACGGCAATCGTATTTTGATGCCGTGAAGCTCTGAGTGTCATTGCTTCGCCCTTTTCATTGTAAATCGTCTGTTCGGCTGTACAGCCGTCTTTTAAATGATAGAGGCAGAACGTCACATCGTCGAGATAATCATAATCAGGTCGCCCGGATTCCTGCCCCAGCGGCAGCAGTGTGTTTTCCCTGACGAACAGGGGAAGCCCCATATAGCCGTACCGTTCTTCTTTCCATTCTCCGCCTTCCGTCTCTTTTCCCGTCAAAAGGTGTGTCCACGTGCCTTTTGGCAAATAATAACGGACAGCGCCGTCTTCCTGAAAAACGGGAGCGACGAGCAGCCTTCCGCCGAGCATGTACTGTCTGTCAAGCCAGTGGCAGGTGTTGTCTCCGGGAAATTCGAGGAGCATCGCCCGCATCATCGGAATGCCTTCAGCGTGCGCTTCATGTGCAGCGGCGTACAAATAAGGCATCAGCCTGTGCTTCAGTTTGACAAAATACCGCATGACATCGGCCGCTTCTTCGTCAAACAGCCACGGAACGCGGTATGACTCGCTCCCGTGCAGGCGGCTGTGCGTCGACAAGAGGCCGAATGCGGTCCAGCGCTTATACAAATCGGCTGTTGCCGTGCTTTCAAATCCGCCGATATCATGGCTCCAGAAGCCGAAGCCTGAAAGAGAAAGCGACAGGCCGCCGCGCAGGCTTTCAGCCATTGAATCATAGCTGGCAAAACAATCCCCGCCCCAGTGTACGGGAAATTGCTGGCCGCCGGCCGTCGCAGACCTTGCAAACACGACCGCTTCCCGTTCGCCGCGCTTTTGCCTCAACAAGTCAAATACGGTCTTGTTGTATAAATAAGAATAATAATTGTGCATTCTTTCGGGATCTGATCCGTCAAAGTAAACAGCGTCACTCGGAATCCGTTCTCCGAAATCGGTCTTAAAGCAGTCGACCCCCATGTCGAGCAGGCTTTCAAGCTTTGAACAATACCAGTCACGCGCTTTTTCATTTGTGAAGTCGACGATGGCCATTCCGGCCTGCCACCGGTCCCACTGCCATACATCCCCCCGGCTGTTTTTCAAGAAGTAGCCGTTTTCCTTTCCTTCCTGAAAAAGCTTTGATTTTTGCGCGATGTAAGGGTTGATCCAGACGCATATTTTCAGGCCCTTTTCTTTCAGGCGGCTGAGCATGGCTTCAGGCTGCTTAAAATATCGTTCATCCCATTCGAAATTGCACCATTCAAATTCTTTCATCCAGAAGCAGTCAAAATGAAACACGCTGAGCGGGATGCCGCGTTCGGTCATCCCGTCGATGAAGCGGGTCACGGTCTCCTCGGAATAGTCGGTTGTGAACGATGTTGACAACCAGAGGCCGAAAGACCAGGCCGGGGGAAGCGCCGGTTTTCCCGTTAACGCGGCATAGCGTTTCAAAACATCCTTTGGTTCGGCGCCGCTGATGACAAAATAGTCGAGCGATTCTCCTTCGACCGAAAACTGCGCTTTGGATACGACTTCAGAACCGATTTCATACGAGACGAGCTCGGGATGATTGACAAAAACACCGTACCCTTTGTTTGACAAATAGAACGGCACATTTTTATATGCCTGCTCTGTGCTTGTTCCGCCGTCCTGATTCCAGATGTCGACGGTTTGGCCGTTTTTCACGAATGCCGTAAAACGCTCGCCAAGGCCGTAGAGCAATTCGCCGACGCCGATGTTGAGCTGTTCCCTCATAAAGGTGCGCCCGTCATCGCTTGTGATATAGGCGAGGCTGTTCGATTCGCTTGCGGTCAGGCTCTGTCCATCACGTGAAAATTGGTAGCCCCAACCGTTTTTGCTCACTTCGACGCACAGGCTGCCGCTTTGGAAGGTCAACGCATCATCGTGTTCGGTGATGACCGGTTCAACATCTGCCGTATGCAGTTGAAAGTCGGGTTTCCGAGGCGTTTCCCCTTGAAAATGGAACACTTGCACACGGATCATGTCTTCAAGGGGACTCGAAAATCTGACGGTGAGCATGCGGGTGTCGAGCGTGTCCCCGCGCTTTTGAACCGCTTTGACAGGCCCGTACACGGTCAATGATTGCTGATCAATCATTCGGTCGTAGGCTTCTTTCGGCGTGTTGATGTGATATCCTTCGCGCGTCAGCCAGTAGCCGTCTGAAAATTTCATGATCGAAAACACCCTTTCTTTTTACTTGATAGATCCATTGATAAGTCCTTTAACAAGCTGCTTTTGAAGCAGCATAAAAATGATGATGACAGGCAGAACCGATAAAACGGCAAATGCCATCAGATCATTCCACTGGATTCCGTATTGGCTGATCACATTGTAAATGCCGGCCGTCAGCGGCCACAGCTCCTGATTTCGGTTGAATGTCATGCTGTAAATCAAATCTCCCCATGTGAAAAAGAAAGAAACCGCTCCGCTGACGGCAATCCCGGGTACGCTGATAGGCAAAATGATGCGGATGAACGCGGTAAAACGGCTGCAGCCGTCGATTTTGGCCGCATCCTCAAGGTCCTTGGGAATCCCAAGAAAAAAGGTTCTGAGCATTAAAACAGAAAAAGGAACGCCGAGCGTTGCCCCCGTCAAAATCGGTCCGATATACGTATTTAATATGTTCAGTTGATTAAAGGCGATAAACAGCGGAGTCAAAACAACGGTGGCAGGCAGCATTTGCGTGATGAGAAACAGTAAAATGAACATTTTTTTGCCCTTGATCCGAAAGCGCGCCAAGCCGTAGGCGGAAGGAACGGCCAATATGAGAACGATGACGGCAGCCGCCCCGGAAATCAGGAGGCTGTTCAAAAAGTATCCGGCGACGCCAGAAGTGAACACAGCTTCAAAGCCGGCCGTGCGGAATGTCTCGGGCCACAATAAAGGCGGTGTTTTAAACAATTCGGCATCGCTTTTGAAAGCCGTAGCAATCATCCAGTAAACGGGGAATAAAAAGCCGGCCGTAACGAGGACGCCAATAATGTTAAAGAGCCATTCCTTTTGGTTCGTTTTCACGACATCACCTCATCTTTTTTGATCAGCCGCAAATAGACGAGACTGACCAAAAGAAGAATAAGAAACAGGACATTGGCGCTTGCCGCGCCCATGCTGAATTGAAATTCGTCAAAGGAGTAGCGGTAGCTGACGGTTGACAGGACTTCAGTTGCGTCCACGGGACCGCCTCCAGTCATCACAAACACAAGATCGAACACTTTGAACGTATAAATGAAGCCGAGCATCATGACGACAGTGATCACCGGCCGCAATAAAGGCAGTGTCAGATGGATGAATTTCTGAAAAGCATTGGCGCCGTCAAGGCTTGCGCTTTCATAGACGTCTTCCGGAAGGGAGCTGAGTCCAGCGGATATGAGCAGCATATTAAAAGGAATGCCGACCCAGATGTTGGCGATGATAACGGACCAGATGGCCATATTCGGGTCTGACAGCCAGGGGATCGGGGTGTCGATCATTCCCCATGATAGGAGCAGCTGATTGAACACTCCTTCGTTTGAAGCCATCATAAACTTGAATAAAAGCGCCGTAACCGTCAGCGGGATGAGCCAGCTCACCATCATCAATCCCCTGAGAAACGGGGCAAGCCTGAACTTCATGCTGAAAAACAAAGCGAGCAAAAAGCCGATTGCAAACTGAAATACAACGCTTCCGGCCGTGTAAAGCAGCGTGTTTTTTAAAGATGCCCAAAATACTTTATCCTGGGCAAGCCGCTGATAATTTTCGATTCCGATAAAGCTGATATCGTGTGAGGCTATATTTGCAAGCGATACGTTTTGAAAGCTGAGAATCATGTTGTAGATGAGAGGATAACCGATAAGAGCAAGCATAAAAAGAACTGCCGGAAACAAATAAAAGTACCCTTCCCATTTACGGACAATGGCTCTGATCATGACAAAACTCCTTCGTGCGCTTAAAGCTAGTTTAAGGCGCTGATTTTTTGCGCGGCCTCATCCAGCGCTTCTTTCGGCGTTTTGCTTTCGCTCAATGCTTCCTGCAGGGCAGTCTGCAAAGCTTCCGAAATCTTCGGCCAGTCTTTCGAAGGGCCGCGGGCTGATGCGATCTCTATGATTGGAATGAAGGCTTTTAAATTATCATCTGTTTTCCAATGGCTCTATGATTCGAGCAAATCTTTGCGCGGCGGAAACACGCCTGTTTCTGCTGTCAGCGTTTCGAGCCGCTCCGGATCGATCAGCCAACTGATAAAATCCCAGGCGCCGGCGGTGTTTTTTCCTTTAACGACGGCAATATTTTCGCCGCCGAGGGCAGAAGCGAATGTTTGATCTTTCGGGATATAGGTAATCCCGTAATTTAAGTCTTCGGCTTCTTCCAGCCGTTCAATATTCCAGGAGCCGTTGATCATCATGGCGAGCTGACCTGCTGCAAACTGTCTGGCCAGATCATCCTGGGTGGCGTTTAACACTTCCTTGCTCATTGCGCCTTTCTTGATCAGATCTGTTAAAAACTGAAGAGAAGAGGCTGCTTCTTTTGAATTCAGCTGTTTTAGATCTGCTCCGGAAGACAAAAGAAACGGATAAAATTGAAAAGCGCTTTCCTCTGATTTTACGGCTGACAGGGCAAATCCTTTCGTTTGGCCTTTGCTCGTTTTTTCCGCCGCTTTTTTCAGATCGCTCCACGTTTCAGGCGGTTTGGAGATCCCTGCATTCTTCAAGAGGTCTTTGTTGTAAAACAAGGCAAGCGCATTGCTTGCGAAAGGGATGCCGTAGTACTTCTCTTCATATCCGGCTGATGATAGAGGCCCCTCATAAAACTGGTCAGCCTGCCCCCATTGTTCGATTTTCTCCGTCAAATCTTCGAGCACGCCCATAGCGGCGAATGAAGCATTGTCGACATTGTCAAGGAATACGGCGTCAGGCATGGCATTGCCGGCTGTACCGACAGACAGCTGCTTTTTCACTTCATTAAAAGGAATGTACTCCGTTACGACCTTGTACCGGTCCTGGGACCGATTGTACTGTTCGACAAGCTCATGATAAAGATCCTGCTGCTTGCCGGTAAAGTAATCCCAGACTTTTATTTCTTCCGTATGCTTTGTGCCGGTGCTGCTTTTGCAGCCTGCGGAAAAAGCAAGAAGAAAGGCGAGGCAGACGATCATCAGACACGATTTTTTCAAAAGCGCTCACTCCTTATGAAAAAAGCTTGTTAGTTTAATAGCTAAACTAAGTATATTTGGGCATTGCTTCCAATATGCCAGCAGAGTTTTCGCAGACGCGGATCAGGGTAAACACGGAAACAGCCGGTGCGTATGATAACAAAGATCGATTGACACATTTTTCGGATGAAGCATATAATAAGGGTAGATAATATATGCGTATATGCTCATATATAAAATAAAGCCCGGCGCTGAAAAAGAAAGGTGAGAGAGATGGAAAAGGTGAAACAGGAGTACACGCTAAACGGCCTTGACTGCAGCAATTGCGCACAAAAAATTGAGCATGAGATAGCCGGTATGAAGGGGATTGAAGCGTGTTCGGTCAATTTTGCAACAAGCACGCTGACTGTCCAAGTCGACCAAAACAGCGGCGAAGACATTTCTTTAATAATAAAGAAAAAAGTAACCGAGATCGAACCGCACGTCAACGCGACGCTGAAGGAAGGGACAAAACAGGCCCCACCAGAAAGCGACGGACGGTTTAAAAAAACGGTTGCAAGGCTTGCTGCAGGAACCGTTCTCGGTGCGGCGGGCTTTCTGCTTCCCGGCGGCACCGCAGCCGAGTGGCTTCTTTTTTTCCTAGCTTACCTCATCATCGGCGGCGATGTCGTATTAAGGGCCGTCAAAAACATCTTTCGCGGCCGGGTTTTTGATGAGCACTTTTTAATGACGATCGCCACTCTGGGGGCATTTATTATTCAGCAGTATCCCGAGGGTGTGGCGGTTATGCTGTTCTATCAAATAGGCGAGCTGTTCCAGGGAGCCGCGGTCACCCGCTCCCGGAAGTCGATCAGCGATTTGATGGACATCCGTCCCGACTATGCCAATCTTCAAACCGAAGGCGGAACGGTCAAAGTGTCTCCCGATGAGGTCAAAGCCGGCGATATCATCATCGTCAAGCCGGGAGAGAAAGTGCCGCTTGACGGCAAAGTGCGGGCAGGCAAATCGCTTGTCGATACGTCCGCATTAACCGGAGAATCCGTTCCGAGAGAAGCCGCTCCCGGAACAGAGGTGCTGAGCGGATTTGTCAACAAAAACGGCGTGCTTGAAGTGGAAGTGGACAAAGAATACAGTGAATCAACCGTTTCAAAGATTCTTGACCTCGTTCAGAATGCCAGCAGCAGAAAAGCGAAAACAGAGAATTTTATCACCAAATTCGCCAAGTATTACACGCCTTTCGTTGTGATAATCGCGCTTCTTCTCGCTTTTGTCCCGCCGCTGATTATTTCAGGCGCCCTGCTGTCAGATTGGGTGTACCGCGCCCTTGTCTTTTTGGTCATTTCTTGTCCGTGCGCGCTCGTCGTTTCCATTCCGCTCGGCTTTTTCGGCGGCATCGGAGCGGCGTCAAAAGCAGGTATACTCGTGAAAGGCGGCAATTATTTAGAAGCGCTGAATGATGTCAAATACGCCGTTTTTGACAAAACAGGCACTTTAACAAAAGGGGAATTTGCCGTTGTCAAGCTGTCGCCTGCAAGCCATGTCAAAGAAGATGAACTGCTTGAATATGCGGCGCTTGCCGAACATTTCTCCGGCCATCCGATCGCCGAGTCGATCCGTGAAGCATACGGGAAGGAAGTACAAGCGGACCGCATCAAAGATTACAGCGAGACGGCCGGCTTCGGCGTCAGAGCGGTTGTAGACGGAGCCGTCATTTTAGCCGGGAATGCCAAGCTTATGAAGAAAGCCGGCATACAGTATCAAAAGGAAAGTGAAATCGGAACTGTTGTTTATGTAGCCGCCGGCGATACGTTTATCGGCTCGATTGTCATCGCTGACGAAATCAAAGAGGATGCCAAGCGTGCGATCTCCGCTTTGAAAAAAGCGGGTATTAAAAAAACGGTGATGCTGACGGGCGACGCGAAAGACACCGGTGAGGCGGTCGGCGAACAGCTGTCCATTGATGAAGTGCATGCGGAGCTACTTCCGCAGCACAAGGTGGACCGTATTGAAACATTAGATAAGCAAAAACTTCCAAAAGAAAAGCTGCTTTTTGCAGGAGACGGCATCAACGATACGCCGGTCTTGGCGAGAGCGGATATCGGGGTTGCCATGGGAGGCCTCGGTTCTGATGCGGCAGTCGAAGCGGCTGATATTGTGATCATGACGGATCAGCCTTCAAAAATTGCGGAAGCCATCAGCATTGCCAAGCGGACGAGGACGATTGTCTGGCAGAATATTATTTTTGCACTCGGCGTTAAAGGAGTTTTTCTCATCCTGGGTGCTTTTGGCATCGCGACGATGTGGGAAGCCGTCTTTTCAGACGTCGGTGTTACCCTTCTGGCTGTTTTAAATGCGATGAGGGTATTAAAAGTGAAAGAAATGTAACTTTTTTACCACCTAATGAACTGGAAATTCCTTTTTTAGCATCTTCACGAATGCGGCTTGTCTTGTTAAAATGAAAGAGGTTATCAAACTGGCATACTAAAAAATAAGAATAATGAGGTGTCTAAGTGAAGAAGAAACAGCAGTCACCGATGAAATTTGCAGTGATTATGACAGTCGTGGTCGTTTTTCTGATCGGCGCACTTGTCGTAATCAACAATCAAACCCAAAATGCTTCGCAAACCTTTGATGACAAGCCTTCAACTGAAGGACAGCCGCTTCTAGGCAACAAAGATGCGGCTGTAACGATCACGGAATTCGGAGATTACAAATGTCCCAGCTGCAAACAGTGGACTGAGACCGTCTTTCCGGATTTGAAAAAGGATTACATCGATAAAGATCAAGTTAATTTTTCATATATTAACTTCGTCAATGAACAGCACGGCAGAGGCTCTGAATTGAGCGCCCTCGCTTCCGAGCAGGTATGGAAGGAAGATCCGGATTCATTCTGGAAGTTCCATGAGGCGTTGTACAAGGCGCAGCCTGACAATGACACGATGGAAAACGAGTGGGCGACGCCGGCAAAATTGGCGGACATCACGGAAGCCAATACGAAAATCAAACGCGATAAGCTTGTCAGCAGCTTAAATGACAAAACGTTCGCTGAGCAATTAAAAACGGACAATTCGCTCATCAACAAATACGGTGTAGACTCGACGCCGACGATCTTTGTCAACGGCGTAAAAATCGACAAACCGTTTGATTATGACAAAATCAAAGAAACGATCGAGAAAGAGCTGAAAGGCCAGTCTGATGAAAAATAAACTGCTTTTTCTGTACGGCGCCTGGATCGTCTCATTAACGGCGACGCTAGGCAGCTTGTACTTCAGCGAAATCCGCAAATTTATTCCTTGCGAACTGTGCTGGTATCAGCGGATTATGATGTATCCGCTCGTGCTGATTCTCGGAATTGCGACATTTCAGGGCGATGCCCGCGTGAAAAAATACGTGCTGCCGATGGCGGTGATCGGCGCAGGCATTTCCCTGATGCACTACATGGAACAAAAAATTCCCGGATTCAACGGCATTAAACCGTGTGTCACAGGAGTGCCTTGCTCAGGGCAGTATATCAATTGGTTCGGTTTCATCACGATTCCGTTTCTCGCCCTTATTGCATTTATTTTGATTATCATTTTTATGTGCTTTCTCAAGGGGAAAGACGAGTAAAAAGAGCATTGTCTGACAATGCTCTTTTTTTATTTCTTATACATGTTCAATAGAAAGGATGTTATAATATTTGGAAATTATCAAATAGATGTGAAGGATGATGAGGATGGAGTGTAAGATTCGCAAAATGAAAAAGAAAGACATCCCTCAAGTACAGCAGATTGCCAAAACAAGCTGGAATCATACGTATGAAGGGATCATTCCTTTCGATATTCAAGAGAAGTTCTTGCAGAAAGCGTACAATGACGAAAGAATGCAGCAGCGTTTGGAACACTCGTTAATGCTCGTTTCGGAAGCGGACGGAAAAATCGTCGGCTTTGCCAACTACTCCTTTGTCAGAGAAGGAGGGGTAGCCTATCTCGCAGCCGTTTATTTAGCTCCGGAATACCAGGGAAAAGGCATCGGAACCGCATTATTGGAAGAGGGGATAAACCATTTAAAGGGAGTGAAAAAGATCTTTGTAGAGGTTGAAAAAGAAAACCGCACCGGAAAAAACTTTTACAAGGCGAAGGGTTTTGAGGATGTCGCCGAATATGATGAAGATTTCGAAGGGCATATCCTCAAAACAGTCAGAATGGCCTTGCACGTATAATCCCGCTTTCACTTCGTAACTTGGACATAGTAGTACAACAAAACCGCCATAATGAAGGCGATGGCTATAGTAAGCAGTTTATGTTTTGTCTTTTTCAGCATGCCGTGCCGCTCCTTTCCGAATGTTTTGCTTTTTCAATCACGGCTGTGATGAACCGATTCTTTTCCTTTTGTATAGGAGTCCGGTAATATGGAAAACGCCGCGCCAAGTTTTTTTCAATGTTTCATAGGCTTGCCGCTCGACTGAATGCTTTCTTAAATAATTTCGGAATCTCAGCTGATTTTTCCATTCTTCGCTTTGAAAAATGTATACGTGCAGATGGCGTGTGCCCGCCCTCCGCTTTCCCTTTCGAAAAAAACGCCTGGCTGGGAAGGCTTCGTGAAATACGTGCTCATAGCCGAGCTCCTGAAGCGGTTCGATCCAACTGAAGCTTCGCTGAGACTGCTCACGCCGGCCATCAAATCGAGTACCGGTTTTGCTGCAAGGCCGGGAACAGAGGTACTGCCGATTTGTTCGATAGCGAGAACTTTTTTTCCGAGGACATCTGCGAGCTGTTGTTTTTCAGCTTCAAATTCGTGCGCCCACTCGGCTTTCGCTTTTTCGATGATGACCTCCTGTCCCATGTTTCCACCCCTTTAAAAACATCTTTCTATATTATAAGATATTTTGATTCAGAGAGGGTTGATTTAAAGGTTGGAGAAGTTATAAAATCAAAAAGATTGAAGTTTAGTATGGAGGACATCTTAGATGGCTTGGGAAGTGTTGAGCATCATCGGAACCGTCGCTTTTGCGATCAGCGGAGCGATCGTTGCAATGGAAGAAGAGTATGATATTTTAGGAGTTTATATATTGGGGATTGTGACAGCGTTCGGCGGAGGGGCGATCAGAAACCTGCTCATCGGAGTTCCAGTGTCCGCCTTGTGGGAGCAGGGGAGTCTGTTTCTAATCGCTCTTGTCTCGATCACGATCGTTTTTTTGTTTCCGAAGCTCCTGTTAAAGCACTGGAGCATCTGGGGCAGCTTTTCAGACGCGATCGGTCTTGCCGCATTTGCGATACAAGGAGCCCTTTATGCCGTTCACATGAACCATCCGGTCAGCGCAGTGATCGTTGCGGCGGTCTTAACAGGAAGCGGCGGCGGAATGATCCGGGACCTTCTGGCCGGAAGAAAGCCGCTTGTGCTGAAAACGGAGATTTACGCCGTTTGGGCCGCTTTGGGCGGATTCATTATCGGCATGGGCTGGGCGGAGAAGCCGCTCACGTTGTATATCCTGTTTGCTTTGCTGGTCGCGTGCCGTGTATGTTCGTACATGTTCAACTGGAAGCTGCCGAACCGTTCGCTGCGGTCCCACAGCTGAATAGAAAAAAGCCGATTTTTCGTTGATTGAAAAATCGGCTTTTTATATTGATTTGACCAAAGGTTATATGATAAGATGAAGTGTATTTTAACATAAAATTTCAATAATTATAATTTTATCCATTTTTATTTTATCATGAATCTTTTTCGATGTCAAATCTTTTTAGGGAGTGGTCAGCGTGCAGGAAAACGGTCAGGAATGGCTGGAAGAGGAAAAACGAATCCGGCTTGTTTTAAAGGAATTGGATCAAAAGCTTCATTCTCTAAAGGGAAAAACCGGCGGATTGAAGGAGGATATCATCGATTTACGGAAACATTTTTGGAGCGATGTCACCGTAAACATAGCCGATGAAAATGAAGCGGTTGAAACATTTTTTAGCATTAAACAGCAGGCTGAGGTTTTGGCTGAGAGGGAAAGGAGCCATAAGCAGTTTTACAGCCAGCTGAAAAACCTGTTAAAAGTGAAAGAATCGCCTTATTTCGGCCGCGTAGATTTTTTGGAGGACGGCGAAGAAAACGCTGAGTCCGTCTACATCGGACTCGCCTCTTTAATGTATGAAAAAGAAGAGCGGTTTTTGATCTATGATTGGAGAGCGCCGATTTCCAGTCTGTTCTATAACTATGGACCCGGCGCGGCTCAATACGAAGTTCCGGACGAGACGGTCAGGGGAACGATTGAGCTGAAAAGGCAATTTCTCTTCAAAAACGGACAGCTGAAAGCGATGTTTAATACGGATATGGCGATTGGGGATGAAGTCCTTCAGGAAGTGCTGGGGCAGCAGGCCGATATCCAGATGAAAAGCATCGTCGCCACGATTCAAAAAGAACAGAATCAGATCATTCGGAACGAAAAGAGCCGCTTTTTAATTGTTCGGGGAGCGGCTGGCAGCGGAAAAACGTCGGCGGCATTGCAGCGGGCCGCATATTTGCTGTACCGCGGCCGCGGGCAGATCGAGTCGAGCCAGATGCTGCTATTCTCTCCAAACCTGCTTTTTAACAGCTATGTCGCCAATGTTCTGCCTGAGCTCGGAGAGGAAAACATCCAGCAGACGACGTTCCAGGAATTTGTAGCGCGCCGCCTTGGAAAGCAGGTACCATGCGAGACTCCGTTCGATCAGCTCGAATATTGTTTAACCGCTTCAGACGGTGAGGAGCAGCGCATCCGGATGAAATCGATTGAATTGAAATCCAGTCTGGCTTTCAAAGGCATCATCGATGATTACGTCAAATATTTGGCAAAAGGGCACCTGGTGTTTAAACATATCACCTTTCGCGGAAAAAGGATCATCACAAGCGGTCAGATGCGGAAATTTTTCGCGGCCCTTGATCATTCAGACACGCTGTCCAACCGGATTGAACAAACGGGAAAATGGCTGTTGCAGCTCCTGAACAAATATGAACGCCAGGAAAGAAAAAAAGACTGGGTCATCGAAGAAAGCGAGCTGCTGGATAAAGAGGAATACTTAAAGGCTTATAAACGTCTTCAGGAGGAACAGCGCTTTACGGAGAATACGTTTGACGATTATGAAAGGGAGCGAAACCTCCTTGCCTCCATCGTTGCCGAAAGGGAGTTCAAGCCGCTCAAGCAAGCGGTAAAAGCGTTCGGCTTTATTGATTTTAAAGGAACATACCTTCAGCTTTTTTCCGGACGCTATACCCCGCAAACGCGCCCTGATGACTGGCAGAGCATTTGCACATTCACTCAGAAAAGCTTTCGTTTTGAGAAGCTGCTTTATGAAGATGCCGTCCCTTTTTTATATATGAAAAACAAGCTGAAAGGCGGGGGGAAAAACACGGCAATCCGCCATTTATTCATTGATGAAGCCCAGGATTACACGCCTTTTCAACTTGCTTTTTTGGAGAGCTTGTTTCCCGCGTGCAGCATCACGATGCTGGGAGACTTAAACCAGGCGATTCTTGCCCATGCCTATCACGATAAGACGCTTCTGTCGGGAGGCGTGTTTGAAGGCGAAAAAACGGAGATCATCACCTTGAAGCGCAGCTACAGGTCGACGAAAGAAATTGTTGAATTGACAAAGCGCATCATCGAAGGGGGCGAAGAGATCGAAGCTTTTAACAGGAACGGCAAAAAACCGACTTTGACAATATCAGCCGATCCTCATGCACACCATAAAGAGATGGCTTCCCTTATGACCGCCCTTCAAAAAGAAGGACTTGAGACGATTGCAGTCATCTGTAAAACAGTCCGGGAATGCAGGGATGCGTTCCAGCATCTTCAGCAGCATGCAGAGCTTAAACTGATCGATAAAGAAACGAGAACGTTTCAAAAAGGCGTGGTCGTCATTCCCGTCTATTTGGCGAAAGGGATCGAATTTGATGCCGTCATCATTTATGACGCTTCTGAAAAGCAATACAAAAAGGAAAGAGAGCGGACTTTATTTTATACGGCGTGCACGAGGGCGATGCATGAGCTGCACCTCTTTTCCATTGGAAAAGAAACGCATTTTTTAAACGGCGTCCCAAATGATATGTACACGAGAAGAGAGTGACGCCGTCACTCTCTTCTTCCATCATATATATCAGTTCTGACGTCCAGCACATTGTTGTTGATGGACACATGGTATTTGTCCTGCCATTCGATTTTGGCATGTTCTTCTTCGTATCCCCAATAGATATTCTTTCGTTCACCGGTGGCAACCGTTGTCAATTCCCCTCTGACGGAAGGGGAGTTCGTTCCCCCGCCTTTGTTCACTCTATACAAATTCAGGTTGTATGCTTGATTCGGCGAAGCGGAAGACTGAAACCAATTTCCTTTCGGCAGATGATTCATCGAATAAAAATGCGTATACACGATATATCCGATGGTAATCCCGGTCGCTAGCAAAACAGCCAAAATGGCAAACAAAACTTTTCGGTGCGGCAGCTTCCTATGCTCTTCTAATTCACCTTCGATATAAAGCTCCATTTTGTCTCATTCCTTGATGAAAATTGTTTTTTATAGTTTAAGGAAAAAATCGCATTCTGTCCATTTTAAAGCCGGGGGCTTAGCCTACGATTGCCGCGATCTCATCCATCACAAATCCGATTTCCTCCTTTGTATTGTAAAAATGTGGGGCTATTCTTATGACGTTGTTTCGCTTTGAGACGATGATATGCTTTTCACGCAAGAGGGATTCAACACGGGCGGCTTCTTCGGCATACACCGAGATCAGGCTTGTTCTGTTATGTACGGTGTTGTGTCCTGTGATCTTCAGGCCTTTTTCCGCACCGTATTGCAAAGAGAATGCCGCAAGCTGCCGCAGATAGGGCTCGATCCTGTCGGGCTCCGCTTCAAGCAGCAGCTTCAATGCCGCGTCTGCCGCATATATGCTGATAAATGACGGTGTCCCCGACTCGAAGCGTTTCGCACCTTCCGCAAAGCCTGAATCTAAGGCAAATGGCGCGCTCCTTCCGAACCAGCCGGCCGTTTTTGGCTCAAATTGTTCGCAAAGTTCGCGTTTCATATATAAAAAAGCCGTTCCGGGAATGCCGAGCATGTATTTGCGCGTCCCCGCCGCAAGGATGTCGATATCCATGTCTTTGACATGAATCGGAATGTGGCCGGCAGTCTGATAGGCGTCGACGAATAAAAGCGACCCTTTCTGATGAACAATCTCGGCAATCTGCTTTATGTCTTGCTTAAACCCGTTCCGATAGCCGGCATGGGGCACACACGTCAAGAGCGTCTGATCGGTAACGTCTTTTTCGTATTGTTCCAAGTCAATCATCCCATCTTCGCTTTGAATGATGATGAGGTGATCTTTGAAGCGGTCTTGCGCAAGCCAAATTTGGCCGACAGCAGGAAAATCGATATCCGTGAAGGCGATCTGCCTTCGACGGGGTGGCTGCGGCATTGCGGCGGCCACAGCGGCCACTGCGTCAGATACTGACGGCAAAACGGCTATCTCTTCTTTTTCAGCACCGATCAGCCGGGCGAATTTTTCCTTGGTCTCATCCATCTTGTCGAGATGTGCTTTCCAGTCTGCACCGGCTTAAAAGGCCGTTCTGATACTCATCGACCGCTTTGGCAACAGGCAGAGCCAATGCGCTTCCGGAACATGCGGCAAGATGAACATGATCAGACAATTTCGGGAATAAAGAACGGAAATTGTCGAATGGATGCTTCATGATATCCCTCCTTATTAAAGCTTCGAGCGGGGCTTGAAAAAATCCTCTTTTTCACGGTTACGATCAAGCGGTCAGAAGCCTATTTAAGCGAAAAAGCGAACGCGGCAGTTGTTTGAAAACTGCCACATTTTCGGGAAGCTTTCTTCCGTCAGCATCAAAAGCTCCCATGCTCTGGTGAACCATTGTTCAGTGCGATTGCTTTCTTTCATCGTCTGATTTATGATTCAATTAGAGCAATTCAAACAGATGAAAAGGAGCCGAGAGGATGAAACATTACGGTGCAATAGAAGCAGGAGGCACAAAGTTTGTTTGTGCAGTCGGAACAGAAAAGGGAGAAATCATAGACAGGCTGACGATCCCGACGGAGACGCCTGAAGAGACCATTGGAAAGCTGACCGATTTCTTCAGCAAGTATCAGCTCACATCAATGGGAGTGGGCTCTTTTGGACCTATATCCGTTGCAAAAAATAAAGAGGATTACGGATACATAACCAATACCCCGAAATTAGCCTGGAAGGGGTATCCGTTTATTCCCGAATTGGAAAAAAGGCTTGGCATTCCGGTTTCGTTTACGACTGATGTAAACGCTGCCGCACTTGGAGAGCTGACGAAAGGAGAGGCGCAAGGCCTGGAGAGCTGCTTGTATATCACAGTCGGCACAGGAATCGGAGCAGGAGCGATTGTCGGCGGCCGGCTCGTACAGAGCACGCTCCATCCTGAAATGGGTCACCTACTCATTAGACGGCATCCGCAGGATACGTTTGAAGGAATCTGTCCGTATCACAAGGACTGCCTTGAAGGGATGGCATCGGGCCCGGCGCTTGAAAAGCGATGGGGGAAAAAGGGCAAGGATTTGGCTGAAAACGAGGAAGTTTGGGAGCTTGAAGCCGACTATTTAGCACAGGCCCTCATGCAATATATCTTGATTCTGTGCCCTGAAAAAATCATCATGGGCGGCGGTGTCATGAAGCAGCAGCAGCTGTTCCCGCTGATTCGCAAAAAGCTGGCCGAATATTTGAACGGATATGTCGACCTGCCTGATCTTGAAGAATACATCGTGCCGCCGGGCCTTGGCGACGATCAGGGAATCACCGGAGCGCTTGCTTTGGCTCATTCCATCGGTTGAGCAAGTTGTTTTGTAAAATCCACCCAGTATGAGATAATAAAAGCGGTGCGTTTAAAAGCATCTGAAAAAAAGAAAGGTGGTCGTTCAAAATGGTAAGCAGTTTAAAGGACACTGTGACATTACATAACGGTGTGAAAATGCCATGGTTTGGACTTGGAGTTTTCAAAGTGGAAGAAGGCAGCCAAGTCGTTGAATCTGTAAAAGCAGCCATTAAAAACGGATACCGGAGCATTGACACAGCCGCTATCTATCAAAATGAAGAAGGCGTCGGCAAAGGGATTAAGGAATCAGGCGTTCCCCGCGAAGAGCTTTTCATCACGTCAAAGGTTTGGAACAGTGACCAGGGATATGAAAAAACATTGGCGGCTTTTGATGAAAGCCTTCGAAAACTCGGCCTTGACTACCTTGATTTATATTTGATTCATTGGCCAGGAAAAGACAAATATAAAGATACGTGGCGCGCACTTGAAAAGCTGTACAAAGACGGCAGAGTGAAAGCGATCGGCGTCAGCAATTTCAATGTCCACCATTTGGAAAGCTTATTGGAAGATGCGGAAATTAAACCGATGGTCAATCAGGTTGAATTCCATCCGCGCCTCACTCAGACTGAGCTTAGGGACTACTGCAAGAAGCAAGGCATTCAGGTGGAAGCATGGTCTCCGCTCATGCAGGGAAAACTCCTCGATGATCAGGTGCTGACTGACATCGCTAAAAAATACAACAAATCCGTTGCTCAAGTCATCCTGCGCTGGGATTTGCAAAATGAAGTCGTCACCATTCCGAAGTCCATCAAAGAACACCGCATTATTGAAAATGCCGACATTTTTGATTTTGAATTATCGGCGGAAGATGTCGAAAAAATCAACGCTCTTAATAAAGATGAGCGCGTCGGTCCGGATCCGGACACAATGGTTAACGGATTCGAATAATCATAAAAAAATCCCGGGTTTTTATAAACCCGGGATTTTTCATTTCTCATGAATGGCCAAGCGGCCTTTCGCTTGTTTTCTTTTGCTGCCGTCGAGCCGTCCGCGGCGGTGCTGCTTAATAAAGAATGAGAGAACCAATCCGATTCCCGACAATGCAGCAGCGGTCATAAATGCCAGATTGACGCCGTGAATCATCGCTGTATCCGAAGACGGACCGGCAGGGTCAAGAAGCGCACGCTGTGTCATGATGGTGATGAGAACAGCCGTCCCGATCGATCCTGACATCTGTCTCATTGTATTGTTCATGGCCGTTCCGTGAGGAATCAAATGGCGCGGGAGCTGGTTCAAGCCGGCTGTCGTAACAGGCATGAGCACCATCCCCATGCCGACCATCCGAATCGCATAGACGATAGACAAATATGCAAAAGGCGTCGTCTTTGTCAGATGGGTCAAGAGCAATGTGGTCACGAAGATCGCCGTCAAACCGGTGATGCTCAAAATCCGCGCGCCGATTTTGTCAAAAATTCTTCCGGTAATCGGAGACATCAGCCCCATCACAACAGCTCCCGGAAACAGCATCATTCCCGACTCCATCGCCGTGAAATGGCGCATATCCTGCATATACATCGGCACGATCGTCGCAGCTCCGATCATCGACATAAAGACAACCATCCCGATAATCGTCGCCAAGGTAAACATCGGATATTTAAATACCCTGAACTCCAAAATCGGCTCTTCCAAATGGAGCTGCCTCCAAATGAACCAAAACAGCGCAACGCTGCCGACCGCGAAGCCGGCCAGCACGTCCGCACCCGTCCAGCCGGCAACACCGGCGCTGCTGAAGCCGTACAAAATGCCGCCGAAGCCAAGCGAAGACAGTATGATTGAAGTAACATCCATCTTAGGCGATGTCTGTTCGGTGACATTTTTTAAAATAAAGTGCGCGGCAATCATGTCGATCACGGCGAACGGAAGCAGCAGGTAAAACAATACTTCCCAAGGATAGCGATCGACGATCCAGCCTGACAGGGTCGGTCCGACAGCGGGAGCAAAGGCAATCACAAGCCCGACCATTCCCATTGCTGATCCGCGTTTTTCCTTTGGGAAAATCAATAAAAGCACCGTCTGCATCAATGGCATCATAATGCCGGCGCCAGCCGCCTGCACGACGCGCCCCGCAATCAGCGCCGGAAAGCTGAATGACAAGGCGCAGATCAGCGTGCCGGCCGTAAATAAAGACATTGCCGCCATGAACAGCTTTCTCGTTGTGAATTTTTCAATTAAAAAAGCCGTAACTGGAATCATGATCCCATTCACGAGCATAAAAACGGTCGTCAGCCATTGGGCAAGCCCCGGCGTAATGTTTAAGTCCCTCATAATCGGAGGCAGAGCCGTCGTCAAAAGCGTCTGATTCAAAATGGCGATAAATGTCCCCATAATCAAGACGGCAACAATCGGCAATTGATTTGTCTTGTGCTGTGTTTCACTCATATTAAAACCTTCTTATTTATCATTTTTTATAACACTTTATGAAATAATCGGCACTCGAAATAACTTCTCTTTTCATTTAGGGTAACGAAGGAACTGCAAAACCGCAAGTTCATTTTTAACATTCGGTATATAATACCCAGCTGTCCCTCAATTTAAACAGCCCCTTTAAGCCGGCGAGAATGCCGGTTTAAAGGGGACGGATTATTTTTTGTAAAATCTCAGCAAATCACCGTTAATAATCTTATCGGAAAGGGAAAGTTCTTCATTCGCCTTCTCGATGAGAGGGCCGCATTTGTCCTCTCCATCGTTGATCATGTCCCCGGTTTTTTTGCTGTAGCACGTATTTTTCGTGTAGATATAATCATCTGTAATAAAGCTGCCGTTTCTCAACACAGCGAAAGGCATTCTTTCTTTCGAAAACAGGTCATTGCCGAATTGAATCATGCCTTTTGTATCAATTCCGAGCAAATGGAGCAATGTCGGTTTGACATCAATTTGGCCGCCTGTTTCGGATATCGTTTTCGGGTCTTGATCCGTTACCCCCGGAATGTGGATAATCAGCGGCACCCGCTGCAGCTGAACGGTATCGTAGGGGGTGATTTCGTCTTTGCCCAAAAATTGAGCCAGCGCATCGTTGTGCGCTTCTGATATGCCGTAGTGATCTCCCATGAACACGATCACAGAATTGTCGTAAAGGCCGTTTTTCTTCAGTTTTGCGATGAAATGCTTCAATGCTTCGTCTTCATAGCGTACAGTCGTGACATACCGGTTTAAAATGTCACTCTCTGAATCGTACTCATCGATCAGCTTATCCTCGTCATCAATTTGAAATGGAAAATGATTCGTCAATGTGATCAGGTTGCTGTAAAAGGGCTGCGGCAAGTCTTTCATCAAGTCGGCCGATTGAGTTAAAAACTCCTTATCCTTCAGCCCCCAGCCCGTTGAATTTTCAGGTGTCACATGAAAATGGGAGACGTCATAAAAGCTGTCGATGCCGAGGGCTTTGTACATGACGTCCCTGTTCCAGAATTTTTTATGGTTGGCGTGGAAAACCGATGTTCTGTAATTGTGGTTCGCCAGTGTTTTATACATCGAATTGTACGCATTCTCGCTCTTCGTAAAAAACACCGAACCGCTCAGAGACGGATAGAGCGAATTAGCGACAATGAATTCCGAATCGGACGTTTTCCCCTGTTCGGTCTGCTGATAAAAATGGTCGAAATAATAGCTTTTTTGAATGAACTTGTTCATGAACGGCGTGATTTCCTGGCCGTTCACCTTTTCATTGATGACAAATGTCTGGGTGGATTCAAGCGTTACAAAGATGACGTTTCGTCCTTTGGCAATTCCGAACATATCTTGGTTCGGTTTGCTGTAGTCGGCATTTGTGTAGTTTTCGATCGTTGCCAGGCTGTTTTCATCAGCGACCGCTTTTTGTGTCAAATTAAAGGTCTGTGAAATGCCGTCCAACAGATGAAACTGATACAAGCCGATATTTTTTACAAGCACTTCCCTGTCGTAAGAGTAGCTTAAAAACTTCGGCTGATCCAGCTCCGACAGGGCGAGATTAAACAGCACCGTTCCGGCGGCTGCCGCATAGTAGATCTTAACGGCTTTAGCGGAAAGCTTTTTGCCGGTTCTTTCGCGCGTTTTTGCCAGCCAGACCATGAAAGCCAGGTCCAGGAAAAGCGCGATGAAAACCGGATTGAACAGCTCCTGAAAACTGCTTCCAAGCCCCCCGAGGTTTTTTGCCTGGAACAGGACGGGAATGGTGATGAAATCGATGTAGAAACCATAAAAAATGCTGTTTGCAATCAAGATGCCCGTCAGGACGACATTAGCCCCGATTAAATAGATGCGCTGCGATTTTTCGCGAAAAAAGAGGCTGATGCCGAGTACAGGGATGAGAAAGCTAAGCGGGTTGATAAACAGGATCAGTTCCTGAAGTGCGTTGTCGATTTGTAAATTAAAGCCCAGCTTGTAGATGAAGTACGTCTTCATCCATATGAAAAATATGGATAGGCATAAAAACCACTGCTTTTTAAAAAATTGTTCTTTCATATAAATAGCTCCTCACATATAATCCCCGCAGGTAAAGAACACCAAGATAAAATGACTAAAAAAAGCATCATATAGCAATCGGTCAAACCGTCCCTTTCGTCAGGCGATCAAGTTTGCAATAAAATAGCACGAAACAACGGTGAGCACAGCAAGAACGACTTGTTCCGCCTTCCCGCCGGTTTTAATGTAAAGGGGCAGACGAACCTTAATGGCGGACGGAAAGAAAAGTTTGATGCCGTTTACAGTCCCGGCATCGAGGAGCAGATGGCTTGCCATTCCGGCCATCAATCCGACAAGTATGCTCTGATCTGCAAAATATAAATGTGTCGCGAATGCCGTGATGAGCAAAAAGAGCAGGCTGTGTGTAAACGTCCTGTGCCCGAAGACAGAACTGACCACTGCTGATAAAATCGGAAGCCTTCTGCCTATCTTGCTTTTTGTATGGCATATATCCGGAATCAATGCTCCGATAACGCCCGAGGCTGTCATGAACACCGGATCATATCCGTAAAAATAAGCAGCAGCCGTACAAGAAGCGACCCCTCCCATGATGTGTGTTTTTCCTGTCATATCGCTTCTCCTTTAAGACCTATAACAATTTCCTAATGAAAACTATATCAAGAGTTCTGACGGCCTTCAAGACAGATGGTAACAACTTGTCAGCTGAAAAAAACATTTTCCTAAACAATCGGCGCGTTTACATCTAAAATATGGCGTTTTCAGATAAAAAACACATTCCAAGGTTCTGCATAATTTAAATTTGATAAGCCAAATTAAAATTGTACCACATTTTTAAAGAGGTGATTCATTTGGGTATTTTCTTCAATAAAGATAGAGGAAATAAGGAAAAGGACCAAAACGCCGTTCGGGGGGCGCTTGAAGACGCAGGACAAGCGCTGAAAGGAGACCCTCTGCAAGAGGCGGTCAACAAAAAGAAAAATAACCGATAAATGACAGATGGAGAGAGCCCGTCTTCCATTCTTCAGAAGGCTGCCAAAAAAGGCGGCCTTTTGGCGCGGCTGTCCGTTTTTTCCATCACTTCCCTTTGACAGATCAAAATTTCTCTGGTAACCTCTTTTCAGAATATGTGATAAATCCTCACTCTTAACTCTTAGTGAGGTAGAGGTTGCGCGGATGATGAGTCGCATGTGTGAGGCTGATGGGGCCGATGATCATATGCAAAAGGCATCAGCGCCGAAGCATAAGGAAGCCATTCATTCTTTATGCTGGGTCTGCATTGAATAAGTGCAGGACTGCCGCGGGTATTCCCGCGGAGGGCTATCCGGAGATCAAGAGTGTATGTTTAACCAAAGCATGGACTTTTGTTCATGCTTTTTTTATTTTGAATGATCTCACGGTCTGGTCCGGCATATTTTTTATAAAATGCTCGGAGGTTATATCTTATGGAACAGACAAAAAAATGGGGCTTCTGGCTTCTTACGGCTTTTGTTGTCGGCAATATGGTCGGCTCAGGGATTTTTATGCTCCCCAGCACACTCGCCCAGACGGCTAGCCCGCTCGGCGTAACGGCGGCATGGCTGGTGACGGGTGCGGGGGTGCTGATGATCGCCCTTGTATTCGGCCATTTATCCATTCGCCGCCCGGATCTCAAAGCAGGTCCGCAAAGCTATGCAAGAGCTTTATTCTCAGACCCTAAAAAAGGGAATGCGGCAGGTTTTACAATGGTATGGGGGTATTGGGTGGCTAGCTGGATCAGCAACGTGGCCATCATTACAAGCCTTGCAGGCTATTTGACGACTTTCTTGCCGATCTTAACCGACGGACGCGAGCTGGTTGAATTCGGCGGACACCCCGTTACACTTGGCCAGCTCTTGACATTCATCGTGTGTACGATTTTGTTATGGGGGACGCATTTTATCCTAGTCTCCAGCATAAATGGAGCGGGCAAGCTGAACTTTTTGGCGACTTTTTCCAAAGTGCTTGGGTTTGTCCTGTTTATTGTTGCAGGTTTGTTCGTTTTTCAAACGGCATTATTCGAATCATTTTATTTTCCAATCGAATCAGAAGGCAAAAGCATAGGGCTGGGCGGACAGGTTCACAATGCGGCGATTTCAACGCTGTGGGCGTTTGTCGGCATCGAGTCTGCGGTAATCTTATCAGGGCGCGCATCATCCCAGCGTGATGTCAAACGCGCGACCATTACCGGCCTGTTAATTGCGCTCGGCATTTATATGATCATCACTTTAATTACGATGGGCGTCATCCCGCACGATCAGCTCCAGGCATCAGATAAACCGTTCGTTGATGTGCTGCACGTGATTATCGGCAGCTTCGGCAGCGTGATTATGGCGGTCTTGGCAATCGTTTCTTTGTTCGGATCGATGCTCGGCTGGATTTTAATCGGCGCAGAGGTTCCGTATCAGGCGGCAAAAGCCGGTGATTTTCCTGCTTTCTTTGCGAAAACGAATAAAAAGGGAAGTCCGGTCAATTCATTGATCGTCACAAACGTGATGTCGCAGATCTTTATTTTCTCAACGATTTCGGGAACGATCAGCGAAGCCTTTACGTTTTTAACAACGTCGGCGACGCTCGCTTACCTTGTCCCTTATCTCATAGCGGCTCTTTTCAGCTTGAAGCTCATCCTCAAAGGGGAGACATACGGCGAGCTGAAAGGTTCAAGAACAGGAGACGGCATCATTGCCTTGGCCGCTCTTGCGTACTCTTTATGGGTCATCGTTTCAGGCACGTCTGACTTGACCACCTTTATCTTGGGAATCGGGCTGTTTTTCGTCGGTCTTGCGATCTACCCGTTCGTCTACAAAAAGTTCAAAAATAATCAAGTGTGATAAAGCTCTTTGCCAGCCGGGTCTTTTAGCGGAAGATCGGCTGGCTTTTTGATTCCTGCCGAAAATTTTGATTAAAATTTTTGCTTAGGCCTGTTATACTAAACATGAAAATGATAATCGTTATCGGTTAAAAAGATCGAAAGGAATGGCATCGAGTGAGCTCTTACAAAAACATACATCATATCAACGGCGCGGATGGCACTGATGAAGAACAGAGACCGATCAGCCGTCCGCTCGGAGCTGTATTTGTCCTGGCCGGCGGAATCATGCTGCTGCTTTTTGGCGCCGCATTATCGATTGCGCTCGGTGCGGCTGATATAAAGCTTGGAACGGTTTGGGACGCCATTTTTCATTTTGACGCGAAAAATACGGCCCATCAAATTATTCAGGAACTCAGACTGCCAAGGACGGTAAGTGCGGCTCTTGTGGGCGCCTGCCTGGCGGTTTCCGGAGCCGTGATGCAGGGGATGACGCGAAATCCTCTTGCGTCGCCGGAAATTATGAGCGTCACGCAAGGGTCAGCTTTCGCAATTGCTGTTGCGTTTGCTTTTTTTCCAGGAACCTCATCGATCGGGCTGATGATCTGGTCATTTGCCGGTGCCGCTCTTGGAGCGGGGCTTGTTTTTGGAATCGGAATGTTTTCAAAAGGCGGTCTTACGCCTGTAAAGCTGGCTTTGGCCGGTACGGCTGTCGGCACGTTCCTGAGCGCTCTTTCTACGAGCATCGCGATCCACTTTGATGTGGCGCGCGACGTCAGTTTTTGGTATGCCGGAGGTGTCGCCGGCACGAAATGGCTCAGCATTCAGTTGTTGATTCCGGCGGCAGCGCTCGGTTTGGCGGTCGTTTTTGTCATCGCCCGTTCCATCACGGTTCTAAGCCTGGGTGAGGAGCTGGCGAAAGGGCTCGGTCAATATACGAAGACGGTAAAAGCGATCGGCATCGTGTCCGTTGTTCTGCTGACGGGTGCCACTGTATCCGTTGCCGGTGCGATCGGTTTTATCGGATTGATCATTCCGCATATTACCCGCTTTCTGGTCGGGGTTGATTACCGCTGGATCATTCCATGCTCAGCTGTGCTTGGCGCTGTTCTTCTGATCTATGCGGATATTGCGGCAAGGCTGGTCAACCCGCCGTTTGAAACACCTGTCGGAGCAGTAACTGCGCTTGTCGGCGTACCATTCTTTCTCTATCTGGCCCGCAGGGAAAGGAGTGGACTGTAATGCTCAAGAAAAACAACAGACGGGCGGGTGCGGTGATGCTCGTCATGGCCGTGCTGACGGCCGCCGTGTTTTTATTAAGCATGAACATGGGAGAAATCCGCATCGACCCGCTTGCTACATTGAGAACACTGTTCGGCTTTGGAACGCCGCAGGATGAACTTGTATTATTTGAATTCCGTCTGCCGCGCATGATCCTCGCCATGCTGATCGGTGCAGGGGTTGCTGTCTCCGGAGCCGTCTGGCAGGGGATATCCCGGAATGACCTGGCCGATCCGGGGATATTGGGCATCAATACGGGAGCGGGTTTTGCCGTTGTGCTGTTCATCTTCTATTTTCAGGGAGACGTTGGCAACCTGCAAAAAGGATTCGTTTTTTCCCTGCCGATATTCGCATTTTTGGGAGCCTGCTTTGCAGTCGTTTCCATCTATTTGCTGGCGTGGAAAAAAGGCTTGAATCCCATTCGCCTCGTTTTGGTCGGCATCGGAGTGAATGCGGCGTTTTCGGCGGCCATCTTAATGCTGCAGCTTAAAATGGACCCAAATGACTTTATGCAGGCGGCTGTTTGGCTGTCAGGGAATATATGGAGTTCGAACTGGAGCTTTGTCTCGGCCGTGCTGCCCTGGATTGTCGTGCTGATTCCTTTTATCCTCTATAAAGCGCGCTATTTAAACGTGCTGAATCTCGGTGATCAGCTCGCAACAGGGCTCGGAACGGCAGTTGAAAAAGAGCGGCGCACACTGCTTCTGTCGGCAGCCGCGCTGAGCGGCGCGTGTGTAGCGGCTGGAGGAAACATTACGTTTCTCGGTCTCGTGGCTCCGCATATTGCCAGAAGACTTGTCGGGCCGAAGCATCAGCTTTTAATCCCGGCTTCCGCGTTGACCGGAGCATTGCTCTTTTTGCTGGCGGACTTAATTGGAAGAATGATACTGGCGCCTTCGGAAATTCCCGTAGGGCTTGTCATTGCCGCTTTAGGCGCACCGTATTTTATCTATTTGCTTATGAAAACAAATTAAAGAAGGGAAGGGTGCAACGTGTCTCTTTCAACAAACAACCTGGGGATCGGCTACGGCGAACAGATGATTGTCGAAAACTTAAACCTCCACATACCAAAAGGAAAAGTGACGACCATGATCGGTCCGAACGGGTGCGGCAAATCAACCATATTAAAAACGATGGCGCGCATACAGCGTTCGCGAACGGGCGCCGTTTATTTAAACGGCAAAGCGATCCACCAAATGTCGACGAAGGATGTAGCCAAACAGATGGCGATTCTTCCGCAGACGCCTGAGGCGCCAGGCGGTTTGACCGTATATGAGCTCGTTTCTTACGGCCGTTTTCCTCATCAAAAGGGAATGGGCAGGCTTTCGGCCGATGACCGCCGCATGGTTGAATGGTCTCTCCAAGTGACAGGAATGCTGCCTTTTTATGACCGGCCGATCGAAGCCCTTTCTGGAGGACAGCGCCAGCGCGTCTGGATTGCGATGGCCCTTGCCCAAGAAACGGAGCTCTTGCTCCTTGACGAACCGACAACCTATTTGGACTTGGCGCACCAGCTTGAAATTCTGCAACTGCTGGAAAAGCTCAATCAAGAAGAAGGCCGAACGATTTTGATGGTCATTCACGACCTCAACCATGCCGCCCGCTTCGCTCATCATATGGTGGCGCTGAACCGGGGTGCGATTGTCAAAGAGGGCGCCCCTCATGAAGTCATGACATCAGAAGTATTAAAAAAGGTGTTTCAGATTGATGCTGAAATTATATTAGACCCGCGCACAGGAAAACCGGTGTGCCTGACTTACGATCTATTGAAAAAAGAAGAGGATCAGAGGCTGGCAACCGGATGACAAAATCCCAATAACAAAAGACCTTTTTGGGATTTTGTCAACAATCTGGACAGACATCGGACAGATGTCTGTTTTTTTATTCCATGATTTCGTAAAGTAAAAAATCATTTCTAAAAAAGTTTATTTTTACTTTAAAATCAGAAAATGTGTGCCGATATAGATATAATAGATGGTAAGATGAGGATATAAAATACATGATATAGACAGAAAGGAAAGAAGGATTTTGGAAAATGCGACAATTTTGATTGTGGACGACGAAGACGCCATTGTTCAAATGGTCAAGCGCGTCCTCACGAAGGAAGGATTTTCAGAAGTTCTGACCGCAAGCAGCGCAGAAGAAGCGCTCGACATCGTGAAAAAGGACACCGTGCACTTAATACTTCTCGATGTCATGATGCCGGGACAGACAGGATTTGATGTATCTCCTGAAATCAGGCGGCACACCAACGCTCCGATCTTCTTCTTGACGGCGAAAACATCCGATCTCGATAAACTGTCGGGTTTTGCCTACGGGGCTGATGATTATATTACAAAACCTTTTAATCCTCTGGAATTAATCGCCAGGATTAAAGCCCATTTAAAAAGAACGTATATACATAAAGAAGTTGCAGCTGCTTCAGTATCTTCAGCCTACGAATATGAACGCTTTATATTTCATCCCGACTTTGCGGAGCTGATCGTGGACGGCGAAACGGTCAGCTGCTCGGCGCAGCTGCTCCAGCTCCTGCAATATTTTTGCGATCATCCGAACAGGGTGCTTTCCAAGGATCAAATTTATGAAAAAGTGTGGGGCGTTCCATCTTATGGAGACAGCAACACCGTCATGGTACATATCAGAAAGCTGAGGGAGAAAATCGAAAAAGACCCGAGCAGCCCCGAATATATTGTCACGATTCGCGGCCTTGGATATAAGTTCGTTCCCAATCCTGCACGAAAAGAGAGCGAAGGATGAAGCTCAGAGGAAAGCTCGTTCTCCACTTTGTCAGTCAGATTTTTTTGATTCTCGGTCTTGTTCTCGCGACCTTGCTGTTATCCTTCATTTTTTTCGCTCTCCGATTAAGCGAGAGCGAAGCGGATACAGGCTTGGCAAAAGCCACTTCAGACACGTTTGAAAGCTGGGTCAGCGTGGATGACAATAACAATTGGCAGATCGAAGATATCTTGAAATCGGCTATCGACAAACAGGGAGGCTGGCTTCAAATATTAGACGGCAAGGAGAAAACCGTTTATTCCTACCGTCTTCCTGCGGAAATTCAGAGGCAGTACCACAGGGAAGACCTGGTATCCGTTTTTGATAAAAAAAGAATTAAAAAATATCAAGTCAACTTCTGGTCTGCCAATTTCAATGGTGAAGACTACGTGATTTTATTCGGATGGGAGTCGAAAAGCGATACGATCCTGTCCTATTTGGAAAAAGAAGAGAAGGATATGGCAGACCTTTCTTCCTATAAAAAAAGCACGCTTGATTTCATTAAGAAAAACAAAGGGTCCGTCTATTTGTTCAGCGAAAAAGGGAAAATGCTGGACTCGATCTACCAGGACATAGATTACAGCCAGGGAATCAATGAGCTGGAGCTTTTAAAATACGGATCAAAGCCATGGAACTACGAGCACGAGTTTTCATACAGGCGATTAAGCGCGACAGAATGGCTGATCGCCGCTACGCCGAACCCGATTTTTAATCCGGATCATGAGTTCAACAGGACGATGATCGGGCTCGCTTTAAAAATCGTTCTCATCGTGATCGGCGTTCTGATCTTATTGATGTCTTCTATGACCATTTGGTATTCTTTCAGATTCGGCATGCCGATCATCCATACGATTAAATGGATCGTCAACCTTTCAAAAGGGCGATTTGAAGAACCGAGAAACCGGAAAGGCCGCCCGCGAAGCCGGAACAAAAAAGGGAAGCGAAAACAGCCGTACCGGCTGTTCACAGAAGTGTTTGAATCGATGGAGCAGCTGACGGAAACGCTGAAAAAAGACGAGCAAAACCGCAAGAAAATCCAAACGACCCGGGAGGAATGGATCGCAGGGCTCTCCCATGACTTAAAAACGCCGCTCAGCACGATTTACGGCTACAGCATGATGCTGGAGTCTCCAAACTATGAGTGGTCAAAAGAGGAAATCCGCGAAATCGGCCAGGCGATGAAAGAAAAGTCGGACTACATGTCACAGCTAATCGAAGACTTGAACTTGACGTACAGGCTGAAAAACGACGCTTTGCCGATTAAACGCCAGACAGTGAGGCTCGTGCCGTTTTTAAAGAGCTTCGTTGAGGAGTTTAAGCGCCATTCATTTTCAGAAGGGTACAACGTGTCTTTTGAATACAAGCAAGTAGATACCGAGTTTGCGATAGACAGGGGCTGGTTCCGAAGAGTCTTGGAAAACCTCCTCGCCAACGCCGTCAAGCATAACAAAAAAGGCACTGACATCAAGGTGATCCTTGAAGAATCCAAGCAATATATTATTCTTAAAATTCAAGACAACGGAAGAGGCATGGACTCTGAAACCGTCTCAAATTTATTCAACCGCTACTACAGGGGAACGCATACAAAAGATGCGACAGAAGGAAGCGGTCTCGGCCTTGCTATTTCTTTGGAACTTGTCCACCTGCACGACGGCTGCATCGCAGTTGACAGCCGGACAGGCCGAGGGACGGAAATTACGATGGAATTTAAGAAAAACCCTAAAGCCGCCAAATAAGCGGTATGAAAAAGAAGAAGCCAAAGGTTATTGCCTTTAGGCTTCTTTTATGTTGAGAAAATAATGGAAAAGAAGGCGCGGTTAGTATAAAATAAGATTAAATGTTAACGTTCACATTATGCTGCAGATGGTTTTGTTAACGTTAACATTTATAAATAAAGAAAGGTGGAGATTCTGTGAAGCCGTTTTTGAATGACGATTTTCTTTTAACGAATGAAACGTCGAAAGTGTTGTACCATCAGTATGCAAAAGGAATGCCGATCATCGACTACCACTGCCACTTGAGCCCGAAGGAGATTTACGAAAACAAAACGTTTAAAAACCTGACCGAAGTATGGCTCTACGGTGATCACTACAAGTGGAGAGCAATGAGGGCCAATGGAATATCCGAAGAGTTTATTACAGGAGATGCGTCAGACGAGGAGAAATTCAGCGCCTGGGCAAGAACGGTTCCGATGACGATTGGAAACCCGCTCTATCATTGGACCCATTTGGAGCTGAGGAGGTTTTTCGGCATCGATGACCGGCTTGATGAAAAGAGCGCGCCGCATATTTGGGAGCGGGTTAACGAACAGCTGGCCGGAGGAGGGTTCGGCGCCAGAGACTTGATTGAAAAATCAAACGTTGAAACGGTTGTCACGACAGATGACCCCACAGACAGTCTTGAATATCATGTAAAGCTGAAAGATGAAGACTTTAATGTAAGCGTTTTACCTGGATTTAGGCCAGACAAGGCGATGGAAATCAATCAAGAGGGTTTTGCCGCCTGGGTGAGAAAGCTTGAAACAGCTAGCGGTATGAAGATAGCGAATTATGACGATTTTTTGAAAGCGCTTAAAAACAGAATTGACTTTTTCCATGAAGCAGGCGGACGGATATCGGATCATGCCATCAATCAAATGATGTACACGGAAACAGATGAGAGCGAAGTGCGCCCGATTTTTGCAAAGGTGATGAACGGGGAAAGCGCCTCGCCTGAGGAAGAGTGCAAATTCAAATCCTTGACCTTGCACTTTTTGGGAACATGCTATGCGGAGAAGGGCTGGGCGATGCAGCTCCACATTAACGCCCTCCGCAACAACAGCAGCAAAATGTACCGGAAGCTCGGGCCTGATACGGGATATGATGCGATTAATGATCAGGATATCGCAAAGCCTTTGTGCAGCTTTCTCGATTCTCTTGATCGAAAAGATGCGCTGCCAAAAACGATCTTGTATTCTTTAAACCCGCGGGACAATGTCGTGATTTCAAGCCTTTGCGGAAGCTTCCAGGACGGCCGGATACCGGGGAAAATCCAGCACGGTACCGCCTGGTGGTTCAACGATACGAAAGACGGCATGCTCGAACAAATGAAATCGCTTGCCAACATCGGTCTATTGAGCCGTTTTATCGGTATGCTGACTGATTCGCGCAGCTTTCTTTCCTACACAAGACACGAATATTTCAGGCGCCTGCTCTGCGATGTTATCGGCACATGGGTTGAGAACGGCGAAGCGCCGGATGATATCGAACTGCTGGGCCGGATCGTAAAAGGGATCTGCTACGAAAATGCAAAACACTATTTCCAGTTTGAAGTGAAAGATCGTTTGAAAGCTTAGATTCACAAATTGGCTAGCAGAGGAGCTGCTTTTTCATGGAAATATCGACGAACAAACAAACCGAAACAGTCGCCGTCACTCAAGAGAAATTAAGTTTAAAAGAAAAGGTTTCTTACGGTTTTGGAGATTTTGGGAACGGATTTATGTTTGACCTTGGACAGCTCTATCTTCTGAAGTTTTTTACGGATGTTGCCGGCATTCCGGCGGCGGCAGCCGGAGGCATTTTTCTTGTGAGCAAACTTTTCGCCGCTTTTGTCGATCCGATTGTGGGAACATCGATCGACTACAGGAAGAATATCGGCCCGAAAGGCAAATTCAGGCCGTATCTGCTATACGGAAGCTTTGTGCTTGCGATTTTGACGATATTGACCTTCATCTCGCCGAATCTGTCACCGACGGGCAAACTCATCTACGCTTATGCCTCATACATGCTTTGGGGTCTCGGCTATTCCTTTGTCAACATCCCTTACGGCTCGCTCGGGGCTGCCATGACGCAAAACTCGGTGGAACGGACTTCGCTTGCTTCCTTTCGCCAAGCCGGCTCGCTGGGCGCCCTGTTTGTGACGAGCATTGTTGTCATCCCGATGATTGTCAGGTTTGACAACCCTGCGGTTGCCTATCCGGTCGTCATGGGGCTGATGTCTTTTCTGGGTGTGTTGTTTTTCTACATTTGCTACAGGAACTGTCAGGAACGGATCGTCGTAAAAGATGAGAAGTACAAACAGGAAAAAGTGACATTCAAAGCGATTTCAAAGACGTTTTTTACGAACAAGCCGCTCCTTACGCTAATATTCATGACAATTTTTACGATTTCAGCCTATAACCTTAAATCCGCGATGCTGATTTATTTCGCGCAGTATAACCTCGGGAACGCCGAACTGATGGCCTACATGAATTTCATCATCATCGGCTCATCCTTTATCGGCGTCATCATGCTGCCGAAGCTCGTGAAGCTTTTTGGGAAAAAGCATACCGCCATTTTGGGGCTCGCGGTTTCTGTCTGTGCCGATCTGATCAATTTTTTCGCACCGGGCAATGTCTTTGTTTTTACGATTCTCGCAAGCATCGCCTTCATCGGCATCAGCATTCCGAACGGAATCACCTGGGCATTCGTATCAGATGCGATCGATTACGGCGAGTGGAGAACAGGGGAACGGAAAGAAGGAACGGTATACTCGCTGTTTAATTTTTCGAGAAAGCTGGCTCAGTCGCTCTCCGGCTTCCTGTCAGGGATCGGTCTCAGCATCATCGGCTATGTGCCGAATGCGGCCCAAAAAGCGGGGACGCTGCTCGGCATTAAAGCGATTCTCCTTTTGTATCCGGCAGCAGCGCTGACGGCGGCCATTCTCGTTCTCGGCTACCTGTACCGTTTGACGGATCAGAAGCACGCCGAAATGGTCGCGGAAATCAAAGCGAGAACATAGCGGAAATTCACTTTCTAAAAAGCGCTTTTGATATGGTAAACTGATGGTAACAACAGCAAGAAAAGGCGGGTAAAAAACAATGTCAGTAACGATTAAAGATATCGCCAGGCTGGCGAATGTATCGCACACCACAGTATCCAGAGCGCTGAACAACAGTCCGCTGATAAAAGAGAACACGAAAAAGAAAATACTCGACATCGCAGCCGAAATGAATTATAAACCGAATTTTAATGCGAAAAGCCTTGTCACGCAAAAGTCTTTTACGATCGGCCTGTTTTTAACAAGCCTGACAGACGGGACGTCTTCAAGTTTCTTTGCAGACATCCTGCGCGGCGTCAACAAGGTGATCGATGAAAACTATAATATGGTTGTCAGGGGAATCGACGATTATCATGATTTGTCATCCATTCACCGCAACCGCTATGACGGCATGATTTTAATCAGCCAAAGCGAACAGGATCAGGCTTTTATTGAGCATGTCCTCAAACAGAATATTCCGGTCGTCGTGCTGAACAGAAAAATCGAAGGGCACTCCGTTGTCAATATACTGGCGAATGAACACGAGGGCGCTTTCCTCGCTGCTTCATACTTGATCAAAAACGGCCACAAACAGATCGCCATGGTGCAGGGGAAAGAAGGCTTTAAATCGTCTCAAGAAAGGAAAGGAGGCTTTCTTCGCGCGCTTCGCGACTCAAACCTTGATATGCCCGGCGAATACCTCGTTCAAGGCGATTATACGATGCAAAGCGGCTTTCGCGCGGCTGAAACGCTGCTAAAGCTGAAGAATCCTCCGACAGCCCTGTTTTGCGCCAATGATGATATGGCGATCGGCGCGATGAACGCCCTCTATGCAAACGGGAAACGCTGTCCTGACAATATGTCGATTATCGGCTTTGACGATAGCGGATTTTCGGCGTATACGACACCGTCATTGACGACGGTAAAAAAACCGACTGAAAAAATCAGCATGCTTGGTGCGGAAAGCCTGCTGTCATTGATCGAAAACCCGCAGGCAGAAGGCGGGCAGACGCTCATCAGCACGGAGCTGATCATTCGCAATTCAGTTAAGCATCTATAGCATCATTTTTTTGATGCGCTGTAAAATGTGAACGTGTGCAGAAATGAGGAGGGGATTGAAATGGAGAGGCTGTCCAAACGGATAAGGTCTAAGCCGAGCCGCCCCGAACGGATTTTGCAAATCGGGGAAGGTAACTTTATGAGGGGGTTTATTGACTGGCAGATTCATAGATTGAATGAAGAAACCGATTTTAACGGCAGTGCCGTCGTCGTGCCTCCGCGCCGCGGTTCAGTAACGGCCTTTCAAGAACAGGATGGGCTTTACACGCTTTATCTTGAAGGCTTCCGGGAAGGACGGGAGGTTCGCGATTCTGCTGTCATTACATCAATCAGCAGAGTCGTCAGCAGCTATGAGCATTATGATGAATTTATGGAGCTGGCCGATCTGCCGGATTTGCGGTTTGTATTTTCAAATACGACAGAGGCCGGCATCATTTATATCGAGGAAGACCGTCTGTCCGACCGTCCGCAGAAAAGCTATCCAGGGAAGCTGACTGCACTTTTATACAGACGATACATGACTTTTCAAGGAAGCAGGGAAAAAGGTCTGGTGATCCTCCCGTGTGAGCTGCTTGAGGATAACGGGAAAATACTGAAAGACATTGTGCTGCGCTATACAAACGCGTGGGCGCTTGAACAAGGGTTCATCGATTGGCTTGAAGAGGCAAACGTGTTCTGCAATACGCTTGTGGACAGGATCGTACCGGGATTCCCGAAAGAAAATGCACACCGGCTTGAAGAGGCGGCCGGCTATCACGATTCCTTGATGGTGAAGGCGGAGCCGTATCATTTGTTCGTGATTGAAGGGCCGAAATGGCTTCGAGACGAGCTTCCGCTTCATGAGGCCGGTCTGAATGTCGAGTTTGTCCAGGATGTGACGCCGTACAGGATAAGAAAAGTGAGAATTTTAAACGGCGCCCATACCGCGATGACGCCGGTCGCTTATTTGGCAGGCCTTGAGACGGTTCGCGAAGCGGCTGAAGACGAGCTTATCGGCTCATTTGTGAAAGAGCTGATCCAGCGGGAGGTGCTCGAGACGATCGATATGCCCGATAGCGAGCTTGACAACTACGTGGAAGAGATTCTCGACCGCTTTAAAAACCCGTTTATCCGTCACAAGCTGATCGATATTTCCTTAAATTCCTTTGCAAAATTCAAAGTCAGAAATTTGCCCGTCTTAATGGAATATGCGGAACGAACAGGCAAACTTCCGGCTCGAACCGTATTTGCTTTAAGCGCCTTAATTTATTTTTACCGAGGCCAACGGGATGGGGATGATGGGGCCATTCCGCTGTCTGACGACGATGAGGTGCTGGCTTTCCTCAAACGGCTCTGGACGGAAGAGACAGACGTTTCGAACATCGCATTCCATGTTCTTGGGTTTGAAAAAGTGTGGGGGCAAAATCTGAACGACATGCCCGGATTGACGGACAAGACGGCTGAATATTTAAGGGACATGAAACAAACGGGAATGAGGAAGGCGCTGGAAAAAATGATGAAAAGCCAAATGGCTGAGCTGGGGGACATGTAATGAAAGACTGCTTGATGATCAATCCTCAAGATAATGTCGGCATTGCGTTAAGAGAATTGCAGACCGGTGAAACGGTCACTGTCGGAGAACGAACCATCGTGATCAAGGAACCGATTTTGAAAGGCCATAAGTTTGCTTTAAAAGACATCGCTGAAAATGAAAACGTCATCAAATACGGCTTTCCGATCGGGCACGCCACTGAAATGATTCAGACGGGAGAGTGGGTGCACACGAAAAATGTGAAAACGAATTTGGGCGGTGTCGAAGAATACAGCTACAAGCCGAAGTTTACGGAAAACCGCTATCAAAAAGAACCGCTTACATTTAAAGGCTTTAAACGAAAAGACGGAAAAACCGGGATCAGAAACGAGCTATGGATCGTCCCGACTGTCGGCTGTGTAAATGGCATTGCAGAGCTGATCATCAAAGAATTTAAGGCTGAGGTCGGCTCCATCGCCCCTTTTGAAAGCGTTCACGTATTAAAGCATCAGTACGGCTGTTCACAGCTTGGCGACGATCATATCAACACGAGAACGATTTTGGCGAATGCCGTCAACCACCCGAATGCAGGCGGTGTCCTTGTGCTGGGGCTCGGCTGTGAAAACAACAGCATTCACGAATTCCGCGAAGCGCTCGGCGATTACGATCACAGCCGGGTCAAGTTTCTGCTTTCCCAAGAGGTATCAAACGAAGTCACGGAAGGCGTCAAACTGTTAAAGGAAATTTATAAGCATGCAAAAGGTGACCACCGCGAAGATGTTCCGCTTTCTGAACTGAAAATCGGTTTGAAGTGCGGCGGATCTGATGGATTTTCCGGCATTACCGCGAACCCGCTGCTCGGCCGGCTCTCCGATTTTCTGATCGCCCAAGGGGGAACGGCGGTGTTGACAGAAGTGCCTGAAATGTTTGGGGCAGAAACGCTATTGATGGAGCGGGCTGAAAATGAGGAAGTGTTTCATAAAATTGTCCGCTTAATCAACGATTTTAAACAGTACTTTATCGATCACAGGCAGCCCGTCTATGAAAACCCGTCTCCGGGAAACAAAGCGGGCGGCATTACGACATTGGAAGATAAATCGCTCGGCTGTACGCAAAAAGCCGGCACTTCAAAGGTGGCGGATGTCCTTGAATACGGGGACGTTTTGAAAAAGAAAGGGCTGAACCTGCTGAGTGCTCCGGGAAATGACCTTGTTGCTTCATCCGCACTGGCCGCTGCAGGGTGTCAAATCGTTTTATTTACGACAGGACGGGGAACTCCTTTTGGCACCTTTGTGCCGACGATGAAAATTTCGACAAATACGGCGATTTATGAGGCAAAGCGCCATTGGATCGATTTTAATGCGGGAAAGGTGCTCGAAGACCGATCAGAAGATGACGTTTTGAAGGAGCTGACAGCGTATTTGATCGAAGTCGCAAGCGGCAGGCAGCTGAACAATGAGATAAACGATTTCAGGGAGCTTGCGATATTTAAAACAGGCGTCACATTATAAAGGGGGCGGTAACGTGAGTCTGCAGAAAATAAAAGAAGAGATTGTAAAGAAGCTGAAGGTTCCGGTATTTCCGAATCGCTCATTTGATGTCACATCGTTTGGGGCTGACGAAAACGGAAAAAACGATTCGACCGAAGCGATACAGAAGGCGATTGATCAAGCCCACCAAGCCGGCGGCGGAAGAGTAACGGTTCCTGAAGGCGTGTTTCTTTCCGGTGCGCTCAGATTGAAAAGCAATGTGGATCTTCATATTGCAAAGGGAGCGGTGATCAAATTCAGTCAGAACCCTGAAGATTATCTCCCTGTTGTGCTGACGAGGTTTGAAGGAGTCGAGCTCTATAATTATTCACCGCTCATCTACGCTTACGAAGCCGATAATATTGCGATAACCGGAAAGGGCACGCTTGACGGTCAAGGAGATGACGAGCATTGGTGGCCGTGGAAAAGAGGAACGAACGGCCAGCCTTCACAGGAAAAAGATCGGAACGCTTTGTTTGAAATGGCTGAGCGCGGTATCCCGGTCACTGAGCGGCAGTTTGGAAAAGGGCATTATTTGCGGCCGAATTTCATTCAGCCGTATCGCTGCAAACATATATTGATTCAAGGCGTCACTGTGCTGAATTCGCCGATGTGGCAAGTTCATCCCGTGCTTTGCGAGAATGTGACAGTGGACGGCATCAAAGTCATCGGACACGGCCCCAATACCGACGGAGTCAACCCGGAATCGTGTAAAAACGTGGTGATCAAGGGCTGCCATTTTGATAATGGAGACGACTGCATCGCCGTCAAATCGGGAAGAAATGCGGACGGCCGAAGGATCAACATTCCGTCGGAAAACATCGTCATTGAACATAACGAAATGAAAGACGGGCATGGAGGGGTCACGATCGGAAGCGAAATTTCCGGCGGCGTGAAGAACGTCATCGCAGAGGGCAATCTTATGGACAGCCCGAACTTGGACAGAGCCCTCCGCATTAAAACGAATTCGGTGCGCGGCGGCGTTCTTGAAAACATCTACTTTCACAAAAATACGGTCAAAAGCTTGAAGCGCGAAGTGATCGCCATCGATATGGAATATGAAGAAGGAGATGCCGGAGATTTCAAACCTGTCGTCCGCACGGTTGATGTTAAGCAGCTGAAAAGCATGGGCGGACAATACGGGATCAGGGTGCTGGCATACGACCACTCTCCGGTCACCGGGCTGAAAGTGGCTGATTCCGAGATCGACGGCGTCGATGTTCCGATGGAACTGAAACATGTGAAAGACCCCGTTTTTTCGAATCTGTATATTAACGGAAAACGCTATGACTCACACAAAGCCTAAACATAAATCCTCTGCAGACATGCAGAGGATTTTTCTTTTAACGCGGCGGCGCATCAGCGGTTTCGCTTTTGACCGAGGAAATCAGCAGTTTCATAAACACCCGGCTTGCAGCGCACATATGCTTGTTTTTACGGTAAACGATGCTGATCTCCGTCGTCAAATCCGGCTTTTGTATCGGAATCGTCTGAATGGATTTATTTCCAATAGCATTAAGATAGCCTTTCGGCAAAATGGTGGCGCCGATGCCTTTACCGACCATGTTCATGATCGATTCCATCGTTGTCATTTCCATGACCGGCCGGGGCTCGAATCCAAGCGTGCGGCACTTTTCGTTGATCAGCTGCCGCAAAAAATACGTCTCAGGCAGCAAAATGGATGGAATCTCCCTTAACACGTCAAGCGTGACAAACTGCCGCTTTGCAACCGGATTGTCAACAGGCGCCGCGAGGGCGAGATGCTGGGTAAGGAATGGGACGGCTTCTAAGTCACGATGTTCCACCCGCTGGGCTACAATGCCCAAGTCGAGCTCATTTTGCAGCAGCCGGTCGTAAATATCCCCGGTTCTCAGCCCTAAAACAGACAATTCAATATTGGGGTAGCTGCGGTGAAATTCGACCACGGTCCGGGGAAGCAAATAATTAACCACGGTCAAAAGCGCCCCGATTTTAAGCGTTCCCCGTTTTAAACCTTGAAGCTCGCTGATCGCGTCTCGCGCCTGTGACAGTTCATGAAAGATATTGTAACAGTGCTGGAGCAGAATATTTCCCGCTTCCGTCATCACGGTGCGTTTGCCTGAACGGTTAAACAAAGGCATTCCGATTTCGTGTTCAAGCAAACGGATTTGCTGGCTCAGCGAGGGCTGAGCGATATTCAGTTTTTCGGCGGCGCGGGTAAAATGAAGCTCCCGGCACAATGCCATAAAGTATTCCAATTGCTTTAGCTCCAATGCTCTTTCCTCCTCTCCATCTGAAAAACAGCCGAATTCCAATGATAGGTTTAACCTATTGTTTTTATAATAACGATTGAATAGTTTTATGGTAAGAGGTCGATTATACTTAAATCTCAAAAGGGGTTTGCAGGACATTTGAATGTAAGAGGTGATATGAATGGAATATGCCGATATCCTTTCGATCAATGTAGGGAAGCCAGAGGAAATTCAGTTTCAAAATAAAGCTGTGTCTACCGGAATATACAAGAAGCCGGCAAGCGGCCCCATCTTCCTGTCATCTACTAATTTCACGGGGGACGGACAGGGGGATCTCATTCATCACGGCGGCGCGGAAAAAGCAGTGTGCGTCTATCCGTATGAACATTATCTCTTTTGGGAAAAGGAACTGCAAAGAAAGCTGGAATACGGAGCATTTGGCGAAAATTTAACGATCAAGGGTCTGCTGGAGGATGACGTTCATATCGGCGACATCTTTCAGCTGGGTGCAGCTGTTGTACAGGTGAGCCAGCCGAGGCAGCCCTGCTATAAACTAACCGTAAGGTACGGTATGCCGGACATGATACTGAAGGTACAAGATACCGGATTTACGGGTTTTTACTTTCGCGTGCTGAAAGAAGGGTTCGTCTGTAAGGAGCATGGTCTGAAACGAATCTCACGCCACCCTAAAGGCATTACGATTTCATACGCAAATCGCATCAAGCATCATGAAAAGAACGATATTGAGGGCATCAAAAAACTTCTCGAGGTGGAGGAACTGTCGGCAAATTGGCGTGCATCATGTTTAAAACGGCTGAACGGCTTTGAGCCGGATGACCGCGAAAGGCTGACGGGAGGTCTGAAGCAGGGTTCTTAACCAAAAGGAAAAAATCCTCTGCCGACCGGCAGAGGATTTCGGTTAAATCGAGCGGATGATTCCGCCCTCCACTCTTTGAGCTGAACCGTTGATAGCCGCAGCTTTTTCGGAAGCGAGGTAGACGATCGTACTCGCCACTTCTTCCGGTTTTGCATAGCGCTGAATCAAAGAAGTCGGCTCATTCACTTTGAAATAATCTTTGACAAAGGTGTCTAAATCGGTTTTCTCCTGAGCGGCGGCACCTTCCATATAATTGGCGACGCCTTCCGTCCAGGTAGGTCCCGGAAGAACAGAGTTGACGGTCACATTTGTCCCTTTTGTCATTTCGGCCAAACCTCTTGACAAACTGATCAAAGCGGTTTTTGTCATGGAATAAGGGATCATCTGCGGAAGCGGTTTAATGCCGGCCTCGCTTGCCAAATTGAGAACCCTTCCCTTATTCCGCTTCAGCATGGCCGGCAAAAACGCGCGGCAAAGCCTAACGGCGCTTAAAACATTTACTTCAAAATATTTGAGCCACTCTTCGTCTGTCACGTCTGTAAAATCCTTCACTTCAAAGAAGCCCATATTATTGACGAGGACATCAAGCTCCCCGATTTCAGCGGTTTTTTCGACCAGTGCCCTGCTTTCTTCAGGATCGGATAAATCAGCGGCAATTCCGTGAACATTTCCGTGCCGGGAAAGCTCATCAACGACCGACTGGACCTTTTCTTCTGTCCGTCCGTTTACGATGACCTCGGCGCCTTCCGCCAAAAAGGCTTCCGCCGTTGCTTTTCCAATACCAGCAGTAGAACCCGTTACGAGCACGAGTTTGTTTTTCAGCTTTAAATCCATATGCCATCAATCCTTGTTTCAGAGTTAAGATGAAAGAAAACATCTAATAAACAGTATATCGCAGCTGGATACCGCGGTCGAAAATCGTGCTTGGCGCTTTATTGTTCCCTGCCTTTTAAAACTTTATGAATATCTTCCATCGGACGGAGCCAATTCCTTTTCATCACTTCAGCCGCCAATTTCGGATCGTTTTTTTCAAAAGCGGCGATGATTTTCCAATGCTCGGCGGCGGACTGCATTTTCGGAGCAGCAGGCCGATTGAAAAACACATACTTCATCCGTCTGACATGAAGCTGCAGAACGGCAGAAAACTGAAGAACATACGGGTTTTTAGCCGCTTCTGTAATCAAATGGTGGAACTGTTCGTCCAGTTCAGCTGCATCGTGGTTCCTTTCCTCTTTAAACGCGGTTTCGTATTGAGCAGCGAGTTTTTTGAGCTCGGCGATCTCTTCTTCCGTCAAAAGCGGCGCAGCCAGTTCTGCCGCCAAAGCCTGGAGATGTGCGAGCGGAGGATAGACGGCCAGCGCATCATCGGGATGAATGAGCGTGATCTTTGTTTCTTTTCCCGGCTTCATTTCCACAAACCCTTGGGATTCAAGGAGCTGAAGCGCTTCTCTGACCGGTGTGCGGCTGACGCCGAGCGCTTCGGCCAGATCGACATCCGTGACTTTTTCGCCGGGTTCAAGGGTTCCGTCTACAATCCAGCGCTGCAATTGGTGAAACGCTTTTTCCTTTGCTGAAAGTCTGACCTGAGGCGTATAGTTTTTCGGTATCGGCATAAAATCACCCTTTCTCTATATGCAATATATCGTAATTGTTTTAGCAAAAACAACGTTTTTCAGCTGAAAATCTCCTTTTCAGAATCTCATATACAGACCTGTGTCGATTATAGTATAATAATTCCGAAATTAGGATACGAATGAGTCAGAAAGGCGCTGCTGATCGGCAGCTTAAGAGGGGAAGCCGGCGAGAGCTCCGCTTAGTAGTTCGGACAGGCCGGGAGCGATGAACCAATAGCCGGAATAACCGCCTGGATGATGACCGCGTAATCTGCGAGGACAGATGCGTATAAGTGATGTGCACTTATTTGTACGTTCTTGGTTTGCTGCATCTTTACTGAGTAGAGATGTTTTTATTTTATCCCGAGGAGGAAGCAGGATGAAGAAGTTTGGGCTTTTATTGCTGTCGCTGCTGTTGGCTGCCGGCGTCCTTAGCGGCTGCGGCCAAGCGCAAAAACCGGCAGACGAGCAAAAACAGGAGAAGGCGGCTGAAGCGTTTCCGGTCACCATAAAAGATGCCTCAGGACAAGAGGTCAAAATTGAAAAAGAACCGAAGAAAATCGTCTCTCTGATGCCGAGCAATACCGAAATTACATACGCCCTCGGCCTGGGGAAAAAAGTCGTCGGCGTGACGGATTTTGATACATATCCAAAAGAAGTGAAAAACGTTGAAAAAATCGGGGGCATGGAATTTAATACGGAAAAAATCATTTCGTTAAACCCCGACTTGGTCCTGGCCCACGCTTCCAGCATGCAGAGTGCCGAAGAAGGGCTGAAGCAGCTGAAAGATGCAGGAATTACGGTGGTGACTGTAAATGATGCGGCCTCTTTTGAAGAGACGTACCGGTCGATCGAAATGATCGGAAAGGCTGCAGGCGCAGAGGATCAAGCAGCGAGCCTGGTCAAGAGCATGAAATCTGACCTGGCTGGCATAAAAGAAAAAGCGGCAGCCATATCTAAAGCAGATCAAAAGAAAGTATTTGTCGAAGTGTCTCCGGCTCCGGACATTTATACGACCGGAAAAGGCACCTTTATGAATGAAATGCTTGAAGCGATCCATGCGGAAAATGCTGCTTCCGCGCAGAAAGGCTGGGCCAAGATAACGGAAGAAGCGATCGTCAAGCTGAATCCCGATGCGATCGTGACGACAAACGGCGAATCCGCTGTCAGCGAAATTAAAAAACGGAGCGGCTGGAGCGGTGTCAAAGCCGTCAAAAATAATGAAGTATACGACGTGGACCCTGACCTCGTGACCCGTCCGGGGCCGCGATTGATCAAAGGGGTCGAAGAGCTTGCTGAACATATTTACCCTGACGTTTTTAAGAAATAACCGTTTTGCGGCATATGCCTTCAGCCTGCTGTTTTTGTCGGCATCCGTTCTTATGGGAATCTCTATCGGATCTTTGGAGATTCCCATTCCTTCTATTATGAAGGTTTTTTTGGAAGAATGGTTTTGCATTCAAGGGTTAAATCCCGATCCGACAGAGGCGAACATCATCATGAAAATCAGGCTCCCGAGGGTGGTTTTGGCCGCTCTTGTCGGCGCGGGTCTGGCTGCCGCGGGAGCCGGGTTTCAGGGGCTCTTGAAAAACCCGCTCGCGGATCCATATACGCTTGGCATTTCGTCTGGCGCGGCCGTCGGTGCCGTGGTCACGCTGTTTTTTGGGATTCAGCTGCCGGTGATCGGAAGTTTTACACTGCCGTTTTTAAGCGTTGCTGCGGCTGTTATCGTGATTTTTTTGGTTTTGTTTTTTGCGCGGCTCGTACACCCTTCGTTGACCCTGTCCGCTTTGATTTTAACAGGGATCATCTTCAGTTCGTTTTTGGGTGCGCTTATTTCTCTCATGATCGCTTTGACCGGCGATGATTTAAAACCGATCGTCCACTGGCTGCTCGGGAGCGTATCGATGAGGGGCTGGGGCTATGTCGCGTTGTTTCTGCCCTTTTTTGCTGCGGGCGCTGCCGCGCTTTTGATCAGCGGGAGGGAACTGAATGTGATGACTTATGGCGAGGAAAAAGCGAGGCTGCTCGGCGTGAATGTGAAGCGGAGTAAATATATCGTTCTGTTGGCGGGAGCTATTTTAACCGGCAGTGCGGTTGCTGTGTCTGGAACCATTGGTTTTGTCGGCCTCGTCATTCCGCATTTTATCCGGCTTCTGTCGATTACGGATCACCGTCATCTTCTGCCGCTCTCGATGCTGAACGGCGCTTCGTTCCTCGTGCTGTCAGATCTTTTGTCGAGAACCATTATCGAGCCGTCCGAGCTGCCGATCGGCATTATTACCGCATTGATAGGGGCACCTGTTTTCGGCTTTATATTAATTCGGCGCTACCGGGGAGGGCGAGTTCATGATTGATGTCATCCGGGTGTCCGGCGGATATGGAAAAACGGATGTCTTACAGGATATCAGTTTTGCTGTAAAGCCGGGTGAATTTTTAGGAATTCTTGGTCCGAACGGCAGCGGAAAAACCACTTTGCTGAAAATGTTGTCGGGAACAATTGCCCCCCGAAGCGGCGAGGTGCTGCTTGAATGCCGTTCAGTCGGGGAGTACAAAACGAAGGAGCTCGCTCGCAAAATGGCGGTCCTTCCTCAAAAAACGGAGCAGGCCTTTTCCTTTACGGTGGAGGAAACGGTACAGTTTGGCCGCTACGCGTATCAAGCAGGCCTTTTTCGGCAGCTGACGGCGGAAGACCATGATATCGTGAAGAGGGTGATGAAGCAGACAGACACGCTTCGCTTCGCCCAAAAATCCATCCATGAGCTGAGCGGCGGAGAGCAGCAGCGGGTGTATTTAGCGCAGGCACTTGCCCAGGAACCCGAATATTTGCTGCTTGATGAACCGACGAGTTTTCTCGATTTGTCATTTCAAAAGAGTCTGCTTGATTTAATGAAACAAGAAACGGCTGCATCCAAACTCGCAGTGGTCGGGGTGTTTCATGATGTGAATATTGCGAGTTTATACTGTGACCGTCTGCTGCTATTAAAAGATGGAAAAGCAGAAGTTCTTGACCGCCCGGAAGCAGCTCTTTCTGCTGGGCGCATCGGACGAGTGTATGATACGGACATCACTGGACTGGACCATCCTCAGCGTTCAAATCCGCAGTTTACAATTATGGCGAAAAACATCCCGCGGAAAACCGAGCCCCTCTTTTTAAAAGAGCGAATTGAACAATATTTGCCGCACGGCATCGCATTTTTGGCAGACCGCCCGCTGCGGCTTCTGTCCTCAGAAAGGGGCTTTGCTTGGAGACGAAAACTTATTTTCGACAGCGGAAATAACTCTGGATGGCCGCATGGCTCGTCAGCTTTTGAACAGGAAACGCTGTTTATCCAACATGATGCTGAATTGGCTGACTGCCATATTGTGTCGGAAAGCGGTGATCTTTGCATCGTCGGTATGAAAGACACGATGGGGCGTTTGATCATGTGGGTGTTAGTTGACGGCTGTTTGCAGGATGGTCAATTTGTGAAGGCGATAAGCGCTGCGGCATTTGCCGCAGCCCAGCATCATGTTCCGTGTAGTGATGTCCTTGTAGCGGCCACTCAATCCGGCCGGTCAGCGGATCAAACCGCTTTTTTGACACAAATTCAAAATAAAACAGCCGCTTGTGTGAAAGCTTTAAAAGATTAAATTGACCTGTCTTTTGACAGGTTTTTTTATTGTTTTAAAACGCATCAGCTGAAGGAGAGATTTTACTCTTTTGTTCCGAACCTAAAAAATGTTGCTTAATTAATCAAAACACCTTTATAATGAAATTCGAGAAAGCGTTTTACTATTTGATTGTTTAAAAATGCAACAGAAGGGAGCGAAGTCACTTGAAAGTAGAGGGAATTATCCCTGCCATACTGACACCGCTTACAAAAGAACAGGCCTTTCATCCGGGCGCAGCCGAAAAGCTGGTGAATCGTCTAATTGATTCAGGCGTCCATGGCATTTTTGCTTTAGGGACAAATGGCGAATTTCATTTATTCTCGCAAGAGGAAAAGCTTCAAATTGCCGAAACAGTTGTAAAAGCGGTTAATAAACGAGTGCCTGTTTTCATCGGAGCAGGTGAAAACAGTACTGAGGCGACCATTTCTTTATCCAATCAAATGGCGGATCTTGGAGCGGATGTTCTTTCGATTATTACGCCATACTTTGTTGCACCTTCGCAGGAGGAATTGTATCAGCATTTCCGCACGATTTCCGAAAATGTCGCGCTTCCTGTCCTGCTCTACAACATTCCGTCGAGAACAGGCGTATCATTGGAGCCCGAAACAGTTGAAAGGCTGGCGGCATTGACGAACATCATCGGCATTAAGGACAGCAGCGGCAGCTTCGCCAATATTAAGGCGTATCTTGAGCGTACAAAAGAACAGTCCTTTTCCGTTCTGGCAGGAACTGATTCGCTGATCTTAGACACATTGAAGGCGGGAGGGACAGGAGCTGTGGCTGCCACAGCCAATGTGTTTCCGCACACCGTTGTTTCAATCTATGAATCTTTTAAACAAGGAAACATTGAAGAGAGCGAGCACTATCAACAGCAGCTGCAGCCGCTCCGTGATACGTTTTCACTCGGTTCACTGCCGGCGCCGCTAAAAAAAGCAGCGGAGCTTGCCGGCATCGACGTCGGACCGCCTAAACGTCCGATTGCAGAACTGTCGGGAGAGCCGCTGCTAAAAGTGAAAAAGATGCTGGAAGGCTACGGAATTGAAGCAAAACTGGCAAAGGAGCAGTAAGATTATGAAAACGCTTTATCATTTTCAAACGGCCGCCCGAATTGAGGCTGGTCCACATTCACTCAATTTGCTCGGCGATTACTTAGATCAAATTGGATTGAATCAGATTCGTTCGGTGTTTATTTTAACTCAGCCGTCGATCGTCTCTCTCGGCTATGCAGACCAAATTAAAGAAGGGCTTGCAAAGAAAGGCATCTCAAGTGAAGTCAACACGGATATACAGCCTGAGCCGACGGAGCAAAATATCGAACAGGTTTTTCAGCTTTTTTCTGAAGGAGGCCATGACGCGATTTTGGGAATTGGCGGAGGCAGTGTGCTTGATGCGGCTAAAATCCTCTCTGTTCTGAAAACAAATGAAAAACCGATTTCTGCTTTGATTGGCACGAATCTCGTTGAAAAGCCCGGCTTTCCGCTTGTGCTGATTCCGACAACATCCGGAACAGGGTCAGAAGTGACGCCGAATGCGATTGTAACGTTCCCTGAGAAAGAATTAAAGATTGGTATAGTCAGTCCCTATCTGCTGCCGTCGCTTGTGATTTTAGATCCAGTTTTGACGACCGGACTTCCAAAGGCAATCACAGCTGCAACCGGAATGGATGCATTTACACACGCACTCGAATCCTATATTTCCAACAAAGCAAATCCATTCAGCGACATGTTTGCGCTTGAATCTATGAGACTGATTTCCTCCAGCATTCAGCAGGCCTACCATCATGGAGATAACCTGGAGGCGAGAGAAAAAATGCTCATTGGCGCCATGTATGGCGGAATGGCCTTGACAAGCGCAGGAACAGCGGCGGTTCATGCGATGGCTTACCCTCTAGGGGGAAAATACAAGATTTCGCACGGTGTGGCCAATTCAATGCTGCTTCCGCATGTAACGGCCTTCAACGCGGATCATGTAACTGACCGCCTTTCGGACGTGGCCGGCGTAATTGGAATCGAGCCAAAAGGTTCGAAGTCCAGCCAAGCAGAGCGGGTTATACGAAAAATTGAAGAGTGGACCGCCGATTTAAATATTCCGCAAAATTTAAAGACATTCGGGGTATCAAAAGAGGATGTGCCATCGCTTGCTGAGGCGGCTGCCGACGTCAAAAGGCTCATGGATAACAATCCAAAGCCGATGTCTGTTGCGGAGATTGAAGCTGTCTATTTGAAATTGCTGGATATGTAGGCTGCCCGGATCTGTACATGTTTTTCACCATGAGCCTGTAAGAGGCTCACAAACAAAGGGGGAGTTTGGGTGGATGTCTTAAGCGGTTCGATCATAACGTTTATTTTGGCAGTGATTGACTATGTACGTGTTCCGGAAACGTGGGCCGCTGCCGGTCAAGAATAAAGCCGTTTGAACGAGCGCGCGCGGCACTTGATGAAATGAATGGTATCCCTATATTGCATCATTTATGATTTAAGTTGGAGGGGCTGTCCCAATCGTTTGAACGGACTCTCTCGTAATGCGAAACGGGTGTAACGACAATTCAATTGGCGCATGACACGCTCATTCGCGAAGGCATTCCGCAGCCTAAAATCGCCGTGTGCATGAACCCTCACGCCGGTGAGATGGACATGGAGAAGAGGAAGAGAAAATTGTCCTTGCCGTTGAACGCGCACAAAGTGAAGGTATACAGGCATTCGGTCCGCTGCCCGCTGACACGCTTTTCTTCAGAGCAGTGAGAGGCGACTTTGATATAGTGGTGGCTATGTATCATGACCAAGGACACGGCCCGATTAAGGTGCTTGGCCTTGAAGCCGGTGTGAACATTGCAGTCGGCCTGCCGATTATCCGTACGAGTGTTGACCACGGAACAGCCTTTGATATTGCGGGAACCGGCAAAGCCGATCCTGCGAGTATAGAAGAAGCGGTGAGACAGGCGATCATGCTGTCCGGTACGCGTGAGCGGCATGCATAAAAAAAGAAGAGCCTTCCGATTAAGGAGGCTCTTCTTTTTAGTTCATATAGGTGCCGCCGTTAATATTAATGGTTTCGCCTGTCATAAAGTCAGATTTGTCAGAGGCAAGAAAGGCGACAACGTTTGCGACATGCTCTGGTGAGCCGAGCATTTTCAGCGGAATCCGTTCGACGACTGCTGCGCGGTACTCCTCGCTCCACTGCTTGCTCATATCCGTTTCAATCGGTCCCGGGCAGACGCCGTTGACATGAATGCGGTGTTCAGCAAGCTCCTTTGCCAAATGCATCGTTAAATAGTTGATGCCTGCTTTCGATGCACCGTAAGCAGGAGAGGCATTGTGATGCGGTGTTTTGCTCGTCGTAGAGCTCATGTTCACGATTTTTCCGCCGCCCTGCGTGATCATTTCCGGGATGACAGCCTGACACATGAGAAAGGTGCCGGTTAAATTCAAATCTATCACTCTTTTCCATTCTTCAAGCGACGTATCAACGGTCGTTTTGCGCAAATTAACGCCGGCATTGTTGACCAAAATATCGATCCGCCCAAACCGCTGTTTTGCCTCAGCGATGAGAAGCGAGGCTGTTTCTGGCAAACTTGCATCACCGGCAACATAAGAAGCGCACTTTCTCTCAGTATTCAATTGTGTACACAGGGACTTGAGCAATTCTTCGTTTGTCCCATTGATAACGACATTTGCCCCTTTATCCGCAAGCAACTCCGCAATGGCTCTGCCGATGCCGCGGCTTGCACCTGTGATAATGGCCGTTTGCTGATTAAATTCCATCCTCATCCCACCTGTCTTTGAATAAAACCGTTTACAATTCTATTATAAAAGCGAGTGTTTCTTTATTCAACGATACTTTGTTTCAATGATTGTTCCGGAAATTTGTGTTTCATAATGAAACGATCTATGCAGCCGTTATAAACAGGGTATACTATAGAGACAAGTGGTAAAGAGAGGAGTATGAAATGAAACTCTATACAAAAACAGGCGATCGGGGAAAAACGAGTTTAATTGGCGGAAGGGCCGATAAAGATCATCTTAGAGTGGAAGCGTACGGCACACTGGATGAAGCAAACAGTTTCATCGGGCTGGCTCAGTCTTATTTAAAAGCAGAAGAGGCGCTCTTTCATGATATTTTGTCAGAGTTGACCGCCATCCAGCATGAGCTGTTCGACTGCGGCAGTGATTTGGCGCATGTCAATGTTCAGGAAGAAGGCAAGCTCAAGGCTGAATCAATCACCATGCTTGAAGAACGAATTGATGCCTATGTCGAGGAAGCGCCGCAGCTGACCAAGTTTATTCTTCCGGGCGGAACAGAAGCGGCATCATTTTTGCATGCGGCGAGAACGGTCATCAGAAGAGCTGAACGAAAGATTGTCGCTTTGGCCAAAGAAGAAGACATTCCGCCGCTTGCGCTGCCATACGTCAACCGGCTGTCCGATTATTTATTTGCGGCGGCGCGCATTGTCAATCACCGTCTCGGGGAAGTGGATGTCGAATATGAACGAAGCGCTGATGTATTCCGGACAAAGAAAAAATCATGAATGAGCCATCCGCCAATCGTTATCTAACAGAAACGGGCCGATTGATCAAATCAAGCCGTTTTCCGGCAGGGGAAAACGGCTTTTTGTCGTAAACTTTAAGTAAGCGTTTTCAAAGAGAGGGAGTGTTCAAGTGGTTAATCGGGAGGCAGCTGCTATACGGCTGACGGTTTCGAAGGATGGAGACGGCGAATTTCAAACCGTTCAAGAGGCGATCGATGCTTTGCCTGAGTACAGTCGGGAACAGAAAGTGATATTCATTAAAAAAGGAGTTTACAAAGAAGTCGTTCATATTCCGGCTACAAAGCCGTTTGTGAAGCTGATCGGCGAAAATCGTTACGAGACTGTGATTACGTATGACAACTATGCCGGAAAAGAAAAGGAAGGAGGAGGGAAATACGGCACGACCGGAAGTTCAAGCGTGTTTATTTATGCGGATCATGTTGAAGCCGAAAATTTGACGTTTGAAAACTCGTTCGACCGCACGAAAGTCGACACGACCGATACGCAAGCGGTGGCGGTTTATGCGAAAGGAAACAGGATGACGTTCAAATATGTCAGGTTTATAGGCAGACAAGATACACTGTTTGTCAATGACGGTACACAATATTTTTATCAATGCTATATAGAAGGCGATGTCGATTTCATTTTCGGAGGAGCAAGAGCTGTGTTTGAAGAGTGCCAGATCCATAGCGCTGACCGCGGGTCCGCTACAAACAACGGTTATGTGACAGCTGCGAGCACGCATATCGCAAAGCCGTTCGGTTTATTGATAACAAACTGCAGAGTGACAAGCGATGCCGCAGATGGAACGGTATACCTCGGGCGCCCATGGCATCCGGGAGGAGACCCCGACGCCATCGCCAGTGTGCTATATCACCGCTGCGATTTAGGCGCACACATCAAGCCTGAAGGATGGACGGATATGTCGGGCTTTTCTGCGGCCGATGCCAGATTGTACGAATACGGGAATACGGGTCCGGGTGCGATTTCGCATGAGGCCCGAAGGCAGCTTGCCGATCATGAGGCTGAGAAATGGACAATTGAAAACGTATTGGACGGCTGGAATCCTAAAGTTGAATCATAGCAAGGCAACCTGCAGAAAGACCGCTCTCTCGCTGAGATGAGCGGTCTTTTTATGCGAGCGGGTCCGATGTGCCATACGACCCTGGTCGTACGGCAAAATCAATCTGTGACTCGTTTTGTCGAAGCCTGAAATTGACTATAGTAAAGACATGAACGAGAAAGGAGGAGCAAATATGAATATAAATGGGAAGTCCATCATCGGCTTTTTTCTAATCCTTTTTGGCGTCTCCCTGTTCTTCGGCGGAGGCCATTTCGGCGGATTGGTTACAGGTGCTATTGGAGCATTGCTTCTATTCTATTCCGTGAAAAAATGGAAGGAAGGACGCCAGTTTGCCGCGGTACTGGCCGCGATCTTCGGCATCATGTTTTTGGGAGGGTCATTGCCGTTTCTGATCGGCATCGCGGTTGCTGCAGCGATGGTTTATTTCGGATGGAAAATGATGAAGCAAGATGACAAACAGGATGACATCCTTTATTCAGAGAAAACGGAGCCTTCCGCAGCTTCATATGACACAGGCTTTGATGCAGAGTGGGAAGACTTTTTGAAAAAGAATAAATAATATTTTAGGAGGACGAGATCATGGCTTTAAAAAGAATCAGAGACATGTTTGTCGCATCAGTAAATGAAGGATTGGATAAACTGGAGAACCCACGGGTGATGCTGAATCAATACGTACGCGACATGGAAAGCGATATCGCCAAGGCGAAGCATACCATCGTCAAGCAGCAGACAATTGAACATAGTTTTAAAGGAAAAGTGGAAGAAGCCGAAAAGCTTGCTGTCAAGCGAAGAAACCAGGCTCAGCTCGCTTTTGATGCGGGTGAAGAAGAACTTGCTAAAAAGGCGCTCTCAGAAATGAAGTATTTTGAAGAAAAAGCTGCTGAATACAAGGACGCTCACCAGCACGCGAAAAAGCAGCTTGCTGAATTAAAGGAACAGCTGGAGACACTTGAGGTTAAACTGCGCGATATCAAAGACCGAAAGCATGCGCTGATCGCCAGGGCAAACGCGGTGAAAGCGAAAGAACATATGAATGCATCATTTAATAAAATCGACAGCGAAAGCGCCTACCGGGAATTTATGAGAATGGAAAACCGGATTGAAGAGATGGAAACAAGGGTGAACAGCTATGCTGAATTATCAGCTTCATCAAGCAGCCCATTCGGCCGCCTTGAATATGCAAAAGAAGTGGAAGAAGAGCTGGAAAAAATGAGGGCTAAAAAGACAGGCTTGGAAAAGCAGACACCTGCGGGAAATGCATAAACGAATAGGGGCTCTCACAGCCCCTTATGCAATTTTTGATTTCTTTCAAAGACCATTTTCCTTATAATAAGGAGCATACACTTACTAGCCGAAAGGGTTTTCTAAATGAAAAAAACGGTTGGAAAACTGCTGATCATCGCCGGCATTCTCATCCTTGCAGGCATGATGTTTAATGGGCGTGAAGGCTTTTCTTTCTTCGGCTTCGATGAAGAGTCAGCCCGCACATATCATGCACAGGCGGAAGACATCGATAAAATTGACATTGATGCAAAGAGTATAACAGTCAACATTCAAGCTGAAAACCGCGATGATATAAAAGCCGAGATTTCAGGAAAAAACGTCCGGCTTGATTCGTCCGAACAGGGGCGTACTCTTCAGCTTTCCGCTCATTCGAAAGGCTTTTGGCCGTTTTTCTGGAAGAAAAATGAGCTGATTGTCAAGATCCCTTCTGAATATAAAGATGATCTGTCGATTTCTTCTGGAAGCGGAAATGTCAAACTGTCCGGCGGCGGTCTGCATTTGCGAAATGTAGCCTTAAAGTCGGGAAGCGGCAGCCTCAAGGCCGATGACCTTCAGGCGGAAGACCTTTCTGTAAAAGGGACGTCAGGATCGGTCAGGCTGGAAAACGTTCAAACGGCAGCTGCTGATATCCGCTCCACATCCGGTAATACAAAACTTGAAAATGTCACCGGCAAACTCAGCATCAAACAGACTTCGGGCAATTTGCGCGCTTCCTTTACAGAGATCAACGATTCTCTGAGCATCAAACAGACATCCGGAAACACCAAGCTCAGCCTGCCCGATGATGCCGACATCAGTCTTGAAGCCGAGTCGACAAGCGGAAACATCAGTCATTCCTATTCATTTGACCAAGTCGCCAATGAGAAGCGGACGCTGACTGGAAAAAAAGGAAATGGAAAAAATAAAATCGACATCTCAATTACGAGCGGGAATGTCTCAATTGAGTAATCGACAAGAAGAAAGGGGGCTCGAGTCAGCATGCGTCTTACAAAAAACCAGCTGATCGGACTGATCATCGTACTCTTCGGAATCAGCATATTTTTGCAAAACAGCGGGCTTGGAGACGCGTTATTCTGGCCGCTCGCTTTTCTTTTTGCCGGGTATTTTCTCCACAAATATTCCCGCCGCTGGCTCGGGTCTGTCATGTATATTTTTGCAGGCTTTCTGCTGCTGAAAGACATCTTCAGCATTACATTCAGCCTGTTCGGCTTTTTCTTTGCCGCTTTCTTAATTTATGCGGGGTACCGGCTGGTGACAAATCAGCCGGTATTTGACCGCCATAAGCCGAAAGACAGGGGAAAGGAAAAGGCGGATTTCAAGCCGCTTCAGGAGAAGAACAGCCCTGGCCAGCGCAGCTTCTTTTTCGGTGATGTAAAATTGATGAAAACACCTTTTGACTTAAATGACTTGAATATCTCCGGGTTTATCGGTGACGTGAAAATCGATTTGTCAAAGGCGATTATTTCAGAGGGAGAAAACACCATCGTCATTACGGGGTTGATCGGAGATGTCGATATTTACATTCCGTCCGATCTTGAGGTGTCCATCAGCTCTTCTGCATTCGTTGGAGACATTGACGTCATCGGCGGCCGAAAAAGCGGCATCGGCAATCAAATCTATTCCGAGACAGAGAATTACGAGCAGTCGGCACGACGGGTCAAAATTTCGATTTCGCTGTTTATCGGCGATGTGGATGTGCGGTTCATATGAGAACGAACAGACTTGCAAACATTCAATGGCGCGCCGTCCGCTTATCCCTTGGTGTCAGCTTTACGATTTTTCTTGCTGTATTGGGCTTTATGCTGTTTTATTACCAGCTGGATCCGAGGGTGCTCATCGTTTCCAGGTGGTTCGGGATTCCGTTTATCGCGCTTCTCGCATTGATCAGCACAGCTGTCGGGTTCGGCTCAGGCTATATGTTCGGCAATCAGCTGAAAAAACGGCTTGAAAAGCTGATCGAGTCTATTCTAAAGTACGAAAACGGCAACTTTGCCTACCGGATTCCATCGCTTGGAGACGATGAGATCGGGCTGGCCGCCGACCAGCTCAATGAGATGGCCGAACGGATCGAAAGACAGGTTGCCTCTTTGCAAAAGCTGTCCAATGAGAGAGCGGAATGGCAGGATCAAATGAAAAAATCGGTGATCTCCGAAGAGCGGCAGCGTCTCGCGCGCGAATTGCATGATGCGGTGAGCCAGCAGCTGTTTGCGATTTCCATGATGACTTCAGCTGTTTTGGAGGGAATCGATGCTGCGGCTGATGAAAAGCTCGCTCAAAGGCTGAAAATGGTCGAAAAAATGGCGGCCGATGCCCAGAATGAAATGAGGGCGCTCCTTTTGCATTTGCGACCTGTTACGCTTGAAGGGAAAGGTCTACAAGAAGGGCTTGCAGACCTTTTGAAAGAATTTAAAGCGAAACAGTCGATCGACATCGATTGGGAGATTGAGGATGCGGGCAAACTTCCGAAAGGTGTGGAAGACCACCTGTTCAGGATCGTTCAAGAAGCGCTCTCAAACGTGTTCCGGCATTCAAAAGCGACAAAAGTCACCGTCAGACTGCTGCTCAGGAACAAACAGCTCCAGTTGAAAGTCATTGACAATGGCGAAGGATTTAAGATGGATGCCGTCAAAACATCTTCGTACGGGCTGAACTCGATCAAGGAAAGAGCCAGCGAAGTCGGCGGAGTGGCAGAAATCATTTCATTTACGGGAAAAGGAACACAGGTTGATGTAAAGGTTCCGATTTTTGAACAACAAAAAGGAGAGGCTTAAAAGGTGATTCGAGTATTGTTAATTGATGATCATGAAATGGTGAGAATGGGGCTGGCCGCTTTCCTGGAATCCCAGCCTGATATTGAAGTGATTGGGGAGGCATCAGACGGAAAGCGCGGCGTTGAATTGGCGCTTGAAACCAAACCCGACGTGATTTTGATGGATCTTGTGATGGAAGGGATGGACGGAATTGAGGCCACGAAACAAATATGCCGGCAGCTTGCCGATCCGAAAATCATCGTTCTGACGAGCTTCGTTGATGATGACAAGGTCTATCCGGTCATCGAAGCCGGAGCGCTCAGCTATTTGCTGAAAACGTCGAAAGCGAGTGAAATCGCCGATGCGATCAGGGCTGCGAGCGTCGGAGAACCAAAGCTTGAAGCCAAAGTCGCAGGAAAAGTGTTGTCCAAGCTGAGACATTCAGCCGGCGAACAGCCCCTTCATCAATCGCTGACGGCAAGAGAATTGGAAATCCTCAAACTTGTAGCAGAGGGCAAGACAAACAAAGGTATTGCCGAAGAATTATATATCACCATTAAAACAGTTAAAACGCATGTGACGAACATCCTTTCCAAGCTTGAAGTCGACGACCGGACACAAGCCGCAATCTACGCCCACCGAAACAAACTTGTCGACTGATCAAACAAAAAACAGCTTTCTCAAGAAAGCCGTTTTTCAGCCGTTCCAATATTTTCGATCCTCGGCTGCAGGAAGAGTGAATGAATCTGTTTCAACCGTGCGGGCGGTAAGTTGGGCGGCCTCGTTTTCTTCGCGTGCATGTTCGCCCGCTGTACCGTTTTGGCAAATGATGTCGAGCCGCTCGGCCACTATGGCATTGTGTTTCTCCTGCAAGTCGATCAACTTGCCGATGCCTAGCAAAATGAATCCGCCGATGAAGCAAAAAAACGGAGTGGTGAGGTATGTGCCGATCGTGAAGAAAAGCATCGACTGCGAATCCTCCATAAACGGATCATAGGCGACATCACTGATAATGAATCCGGACAGAATGACTGCCGCTGCAATCAAAAAAATGCCTGTCATGTGCAATATCCGCTTCAAGCTCATCACCCTTTCAAACACATTCTATCAGAAAAACGGGGCGCTATCTGCTTTTTGTCGCACCTTTTGTTCCAAAGTCCTGAATCGTCGCTTTAATATGATAGTCGATATAGGCTTCGCTGAAGTGTTTGTCCCAATTGAATCTGTCTTTTTCCCACTCCTTCGGAAAATTGATCCGCGCATTGTCGGAAAAATCGGTGACGTCCGTTTTGATATCGTGCTGCAGGACATGGATCAGCTGCTCAACCCGCTTTTTGATGTCTTTTTGAACCGATTTCTCTATGTTTTTTATATATTGGTCATTAAAAGAATCCTCTCCAAGATACCAGTCCTCTGACAGCCTTCCTTTAATATTGGCATTTACGACGAATTTGTACTTTCCGTTCTGCCTCATCGCCCGCACGCGGTGGGTCATCGAAAACACTTCATACGAGAACAAATGTCCATCATGCCTTGAGTCGATCACTCCGCCGATGACATTGCCAGTTAATAAATTCAGCGCTTCGATCTGAGACGGCGAAAGGTTTGCATGGTATTTGTTGTTTTTGATCACGGCGCCGCCTTCAAGCTGAAGCTGTCCTTTTTCGATCACAACCTTCGGCATGATATAAGATAAATCAGACTGCATTTTAATCGAAATATCGTTCAATGTGACGGGCTTGAGCAGCTTGATCGTCGAAGCTCTGTTTTCAGAGATGCTGTGGATCACGTCGGACGCAGGGTCACTTGCACCATCAACCTTCAGTATGCTGCCGGCAGCTCCGGGCGTCATATAGACCTCGCTGCTCCTTCTGATGCTGTTGTCCCTAATAAATTGATTGATCAATGCTTCCAGAGAAATATCGGATACAAGCTCCTCTGAGAAAATCAGGACTTGCAGATGCTGCGAGAATACCGGGAAATTTTTCAAAGCGGTGGAACGGATGGTTTGATGGACCGTGTTTCCGGAGGTGGACACCACTTTAGACGGATCCTGAGCGCTGCCGTCTTGTCCGATCTTTTTAGGAACAAGAAACTGATACGTCAATTTCACGTTTTTATCGTCCTCGCCTTTATCGAGGGCAAGGCCGATGGCGATGCTAAGCTTTTCGATCTGCCTGCTGTCCCAGCAGCCTGTTAAAAGGAGAAGCAGAGAAAGGGCTGCTAACATTCCCTTTTTTTTCATGAAGAAGTAAACCTCCTTTTGATGGACACGAGCAAAAAGATCATAAGCGGAAGTGCACAGAAGACAACGATAAAGATATATCCAAGGTAATCGCTGAAGGCGACTACTTGATTGGCGTCCTGAGGTACAAGAGATGCCAGATAGATGATTACGCCGATGAAGAGGACGTTTTTTTTCACAGGCCATCCGAATACGTTTTCAAGTCCTGAAGCGGCAAAGTACGTATAGACGACAAACGTTGTGAAAAACTGGATCGTCCAAATGACGAGCAAAAACGATTCGAACCTTTCGATGAAAATCCCTCTTATCTCAAAAGACTGAAACAACGAGATCGTCGGCCATGTCAACGTCATGACCTCAGTCGCGGTCAGCGCCCCGACAACGACCGCAAAGGTGAGGATATATAAGAAGAGCGGTATCCCAAATCCAATCGCCGATGCCTTAAAAAGCTTTTCTTTGTTTTTGACGTATTTCGGCAGAAACATCATCAGCTCCACCCCTAAAAATGAAATGGAAACGACCGTCAAAGCTCTGCTGACCGGCTCCAAACCAAGGCCGAGAACCGGCCGCAAATGGTTCAGCTGAAACATATTCAGGCTCAGTCCGCAGACGATCAGAAGAATGACAATGGTAACGGACAGGAAGAACGGGAATATCTTTGACATATCGCTGATACCCCCGACAACCAAATAAATTGCACAGACGATAAAAGCGAAAATCGTCACGCTCATCGGCGTGAACTGAAGAAGGAAAAACTTTGCCATTTCAGCCATCGCCCTGGCTTCAAAGCTGGCCACGCCCATGAAGTATAAAACGATTAACAGGTTGAGAATATTCCCGATTATAAAGCCGCAGCCTTCTCTTGTGTAATCAAAAAAAGACAGGACGTTGTGTTTTTTAACGATTTTTGCATTGATGTAGATAATGAGAAAAAAGACAAGCCCCTCAAAGATTAATACGATCCATCCGTCCGGCGACAGCGTTTTTTGCGTCAGCGCCCTGGGCAGCGTCAGCAGGCCTGCGCCGAGCATTGTGCTGGTTATGATCGAAGCGGCTTCATACGTGCTAATCCGATCGTGCTGATTTTTTGGATCCATTTTTACGGTTCACCTCCCGAGCTTTTGTTGGCAGACGAATAATGGCTTCATCCGTATGTTTTAAGCTGAAAAAATGGTTCGGGTTAAAATACGGGATGCCGAAGCTTCTTTGCCTAGCCAAATGGGTGAAGATGGCGAGCATGCACAATATGATCCCGTAAAGCCCGAACACGGCTGCAGCCACCATGGAAATAAAACGAAGCACGCGAAACGACAGGCCCATGCCGTACTGCGGCACAGTAAATGAAGCAAGGGCGATAATGCTGACGATGATCACCATCACAGAGCTGACGATATTTGCTTCGACCGCCGCCTGGCCGATGACGACGCCTCCCACGAGGCCGATCGTCTGGCCTAGCGGATTGGGAAGCCGCAGTCCCGCTTCCCGTAAGAGCTCGATCGTCACTTCCATAATCAGCGCTTCAAGGAGCGGCGGAAACGGCACATTTTCGCGCGTGCTCGCAATCGTAACAGCGAGAGCCGTCGGCAGCATGCCTTGATGAAAAGATACAAGCGAAATATAAAACGCCGATAGGAACAGGGTGATGAAAATCGAACTGAACCGAAGAGATCTGATCAAGGTCGTGGCGATCCATCTTTCGTAAAAATCGTCCGGGGACTGCATCACCATTCCGAAAGAAGCCGGCACGATCAGGGCAAATGGCGTGTAATCAACAAAAATTGCGATCCGTCCATTAAACAGCGCTGAAGAAACCTTGTCAGGTCTTTCGGTATTCTGGATCTGCGGAAACGGCGAGTACTTATTATCTTCGATTAATTCTTCAAGAACGCCGGTATCTTGAATATCATCCAGCTGAACTTTTTTCAGGCGCTTTTTAAGATCTTTGATGATCGAATCGTCCGCTTTGCCCTGGATATAGAGAATGGTCGCGTCTTTAAACTTGCTCTTGCCGAGCGGGATTTTTTCCACGGTCAGTTCTTTATCCGGGACACGCTGCCTGACTAGAGCCACATTTGTATCGACATCCTCGATAAAACCGACTTTCGGGCCTCTGACGACGTTTTCTGTATTCACTTCTCCAAGGCTTCTTTTCTTTTTCTCAGCTGTCGGCAGTGCAAATACAGTATTCAAACCGTTGATCAACAGCAGACATTTTCCTTTGAAGATTGCGTTAATCGCGTCCTTTTTTGCTGTAACGGGTTCCGCATTCAGCTTGTTTAAGCGGAGCCGGACATCCTCCAATGAATAGGAGCTGTCATCGGAGACAAGCAATTTCGCAGCCTTCTGGATTTTCTTGTCATCATTCAAATCTTTAAAGTACAAAAAGTAAAAAATGATTCCGTTTTTCAGCATTTTTTTATTTTGAATCAGATCATCGTTATGCTCGAGATGGGGAAGGAGCATTGCGAGATTTTCATGGATGTGTTCCTTGAATTCCGATTGAGTCATGATCGTCACCTGCCCTGGTGTTTCTGGAGTTGTATAGGTTATCTTTTCCTGTTAAAAAAACAATATACTGTGTTACAGTAGTGTTTGGCGAAATTTTCATTGAACAGAGACGGAGTGAGAAAGTTGGCGCAAATCAGGCTTACGGGGAAACCGGAGGAGATTGAACGCATTATTCAATCTTTTTCTAAGCATTATGAGGTTTCATATGTATCGAAAGAATACGGTAAAACAAATCCGAAATATAAATATGCAAAAGATACCCGGGTTTATATTGAGCTAAAATTAAAATAAAGATAAAATTTAAATGGAAGGGTTTTATCGATTTTTATCGAAATATAGAATATTGCAGAATTAGAGAAGGAAGGGATAAGAAAGTGGACTACAGAATTGAAAAAGATACGATGGGTGAAGTCAAGGTTCCCGCGGATAAGTTTTGGGGAGCCCAAACCCAAAGAAGCAAGGAGAACTTTAAAATCGGTTCCGAGAAAATGCCGCAGGAAATTGTGTATGCGTTTGCAATCTTGAAAAGAAGCGCTGCGATTGCCAATGAAAAGCTTGGAAATCTTGAGGCGGAAAAAAAGGAAGCGATTGTTTCCGTATGCGATGATATTTTAGAAGGAAAGTATGACAGCCATTTTCCGCTGGTCGTCTGGCAGACCGGCAGCGGAACACAGAGCAACATGAATATGAATGAAGTTGTGGCAAACAGGGGAACGGCTTATTTGCAGGAAAAAGGATCAAGCCTGAAAATCCACCCGAATGATGATGTCAACCGCAGCCAAAGCTCTAACGACACATTCCCGACAGCTATGCACGTGGCAGCTGTCCTCGCGATTCACGATAAACTGATTCCGGCGATTGACCGCTTGAGAAGCACGCTGCATGAAAAAGCTGAAGCTTTCAAAGACATTGTCAAAATCGGCCGCACTCATTTGCAGGATGCGACACCGCTGACATTGGGACAGGAAATCAGCGGCTGGGTATACATGCTGGACCGCTCTAAAGAGATGATTCTTGAAGCTGCTGAAAAAATCCGCGATCTTGCCATCGGCGGAACTGCCGTCGGAACAGGCATTAATGCCCACCCTGAATTCGGCAGCACCGTTGCCGAAGAGATCAGCGCTCTGACCGGGCAGACATTCAAAAGCTCGCCTAATAAGTTTCATGCGCTGACAAGCCATGATGAACTGACACACGTGCATGGGGCGCTTAAAGCGCTTGCGGCAGATCTCATGAAAATCGCCAATGATGTCAGATGGCTTGCGAGCGGACCTCGCTGCGGAATCGGCGAGCTGCTTATCCCGGAAAATGAGCCGGGAAGCTCGATCATGCCTGGAAAAGTAAACCCTACGCAAAGCGAAGCGCTGACAATGGTCGCATCCCAGATCATGGGGAATGACGCAACGATCGGCTTTGCCGCGAGCCAGGGGAACTTTGAACTGAACGTCTTTAAACCTGTGATTATTTACAACTTCCTCCAATCCGTTCAGCTTCTTGCCGACGGCATGAATTCATTCCATGACAAGTGTGCTGTAGGAATCGAACCTAATCGGGAAACAATTGAGAAGAACCTGACCAACTCTCTCATGCTGGTTACGGCTCTAAACCCGCATATCGGATACGAAAATGCTGCGAAAATCGCGAAGCTGGCTCATAAAGAGGGGCTGACGCTGAAAGAAGCGGCTCTCAAGCTGAACCTTTTGACAGAGGAGCAGTTCGACGAAGTTGTTAAACCTGAAGAAATGGTGAAACCGAAAGCATAATCAACAAACCGGCTGCATGCATTGCAGCCGGTTTTGTTTTGCGGATCATCCGTGCGGATGGTGCATGTCTTTTTTGAGCAATTCGGCGAGTTTGTCCGTTTCTTTTCGAATCGCGGGATATTCCTTCAAGTTGGCTATCATGCCTTTGATAATGGCGTTTTTGCGTTTTTCTTTTCTCAGCTCTTTCTCCAGAATATCCAGGCTTTCGGCAAGGTCTGCAGGAGGAGCGCCGTTGTACTGCTTGTTCGCTTTGACGCGCATTTCATTGAGCAGGGCGTCCTTCAGCGGATCAAATGTGTAAAATGGGCCGAACCACTCGTCTGCTTTTTCGAATGGGATCAGCGGCTGGTCATTGCGCTTGATCATCCCCTTCGCCAAATCGTCGAGGCGGTTCAGCATGTGGTCGGCGAGAGACTGCAGGTCGAACGAATGGTGCAGCAAAATCATCAGCTCAAGGTAGACATCGCTCATTCCGTTGATCATAAAGCACAGTTCGGCGCTGTACGGTTCAATGTCTTTGCCGTAAATGTTCTGGATGTTTTCGATGTGCAGCCTGAGCGTGGTTCTCCGCATTTTTTTCGCAAACGCCTCAATTTCTTCATTGATCGGCATCGACCGCTCATTAAACTGCATCGTGATAAACTCTTTATGCTCCAAAATGTTTTCGAAAAAAACGACGAGCTGCATCCGGTACACATCGCGCGGATTGTCATGCTCCGTTTTGATTTTCTGGATTCGGGTAAAGATTCTTTCATAGTAGTAGTGAAGGACTGAAAGGAGGAGCGCTTCTTTTGATTTAAAATAAATGTAGAAAGCGCCTTTTGACATTTGGCACTCTTTTGCAATCTCTTGAACTGAAGTAGAACTGTATCCTTTTTTAGCGAAAAGTTTGATGGCTGTTTCAATAATGACTTTCTCTTTTTGTTTCATAGCTTTCACCTTCCTGAAAGATCGAACCCAAAAGCGGCTTTCGGCGGACCGGGGTGACTGGCGGGTCACTTTTTTTGCTCCGTTATATTTTTAACTAGATTGTAACTTGTTTTTTTGTTTGATATTATTTATATTATAAAGTAAGGTGACCGAGTGGTCAAAATTTGCGGAGAAAGGGTGAAGGTTGATGAAAGAAATCGATGACATGATCAGGCGCCTGCGCAGCAGGGGAATTAAGGTGGACAAAGTTAAATATCCAAAGCACGTCCTGTGCGAAAAGAAATGGATGAAAAAGCCAAAAAACACAGTGAAGCCGAGCTACCGGGATTTCAACGGCTATTCGTTTATATGAAAAAAGACTGCAGCGTCTACAGTCTAATTTCTCGGAACGGATATTGAGTAGCACACACCGGTTTGATCATTCCGAATGGTCATGTCAGCATGGTGGAGCGTTAAGATTCGTTTAACGATGCTGAGTCCAATGCCGAATTCGCCTTTCTTCCCTTTATTAAAAGGCTCATACAGGCTGGAAAGCATCTCTTCTTCAATGTGCGGTCCGTCATTTTTAATGGTGATCAACGTATGTTCTTTCGTCGAACTGACGCTGATGTCAATGAATGTCTCCGCATAGCGGATCTGGTTTTCAAGAACGTTTTCCAACAGCTTGCTCCATTGTTCTTGATCGCCCGTCAACATTGTTTCCTCTTCAAGATCAATCTTCCAGTTCAATTCTTTTTTGGACCATCTCAAGCGTTCAACAACTTCTTTAATGACCTCTTGTATATCAAAAGTTCCGTACTGTCTTTCTTGTCTCAGCAAATAATCAAGCTTTGTCAGATAAAGAAGATCCTTGATTTTCTTTTCAAGTTTTTCAGCTTCGCCTTCAATGACTTCAATCGTGTTTTCCAAATCTCCTTTAGGGTAGATGCCGTCTTTGATCGACTGGGTATACCCGCGGATGACCATGACCGGCGTTTTCAGGTCGTGGGAGATGTTTTGCAGGAGCGTGCGTTCTGTCTCATCTTTCTGGATGAGCTTTTGCCGCATGTCTTCAATGGTGTGCCCCAGCTTGCCGATTTCGTCTTCCCTGTCGACAATCACGGGATCATCCCAATCCTGTTTAGAGATTTGTTTGACGTGCTTTTCAAGCGTGACGAGCGGTCTTGATAAATATTTCGCCAGCCAAATAGAAGGAATCCAGCTCAGCAAAATGACGACGATCAAAATAAACAGCAGCTGCTTAAACAGCGTATGAGACAAATCGTCCCTGTATGAATCAAGCGCATAGGATAACAACAGAAACGTCTGGTCCTGGGTCTGGATTTTTTTGAGCACAAAGAAAACGTGCTCTCCGTTGACATTCTCCGAATACCTTTTCGATGACTCATCCTGCCTTTTCCCGAGCTTCTGCACCTTCTCGATAAATGAATCGGGGAGAATCTGCGGGCTCTGATAGACGGTTCCTTTCTCAGGCAGCAGGACGTGCTGAACGTGGCGGTTTGTGCTTCGCGAGCCGCTGCTTCCGCCGAAGCCTCTTTCCGGTGAATCGGAAAATCCGTATTCCGTCAGAACATGCTGCTCATTTTCAATGTTTGTATAAATTTCATCAGTGAAAAAGTTCTGCAGTGTCGTCGAGAATAGAAACGTCAGCAAAATCGAGACCGTTAACAGGATGCCGCAAATGACACTCCAAATTTGAAAGGCGAGCGACCTGTTCTTCATGATTTCAACATCCTGTAGCCAAACCCGTAGATGGTTTCCACTTTCAGTTCGGGCATTTTCTTGCGCAGCCTTCTGACAAGATCGTCGACGACGCGGTCGGTTCCGAAGTAATCGACTCCCCAGACGCTGGTGAGAATATCCTCCCTTGAAAAGGCGCGGCCCTGGTTGTTTATAAATAGAAGCAGAAGATCAAATTCCTTTGACGTCAAATTGATCATGCTGCCATTTTCATAGACTTCTCTCAAGTCTTCATAGACTTCATAGCAGGAAACCGGCGTTCCTTTTTTCTTCTCAGGCGGTTCTTCTTTATAAATCAGCTTGAGCAGCTTTTGCACGCGGATGATCAGCTCCCTGGGGAGAAACGGCTTAGATATATAGTCGCTGCTGCCCAGTTCAAGCCCCAGCACTCTGTCAATGTCGGCATCGCGCGCAGAAATAAAAATGACGGGGACTTCCGGATCTTGATTTTTTATTTCTTTTATTAGCGTATACCCGTCGATATCTGGTAACATGATATCGAGAATCCATAAATGAGGTGACTGGCCTATTTTTTGCCTGGCGCTTTCACCGTTTAGAAAAGAAGTGACGTGCCAGCCTTCACTCTCTAAGTATTTTGTCAGCAATTCATTTAAATTCTCTTCATCTTCAACTAGATAAATGGAGTATGACAAGGGCGGTTCACATCCTTTCTACGTCATTATACTAGTTTTAACATAAGTCTGGTCAATTTTCATAATTTCACATATTCTTTTCATTTTTATCCCACAATGTTTTCGTAACATATTCATCAGGGAAGAAAGGGAATGAAAACAGAGTGAACGATGGCCGGGTCTCTTTTTTTGTGGATGTTAAAGCTTTAATGCCATTTGCGATAGTTGAAGACAAGAAAAATAAAGGAAGTGTACGCTTATGGATTTTAGACGCGATGACGAACAAAAACATGCAAATGAAGAGCAGTTTCACGAAGAAGCGCAGACGCCGCAAACGGCAGGTTCTGAGGAGCAGCAGTCAGAACAGCCGGCAAAGGAGCCCGAGCTGATTTTAAAGAAGGATACAGACGATCAGTCAGATCTTACGAATAAAGAAACCGCTGCAGCCCTGGAAGATGCCAGGGAAACGAGAGCGGCAAAAGAAAAGCGGCGCAAGGCTTCGTGGCTGAGCCCGATTTTGGGCGGGATCATCGGAGGCGGCTTGGTGCTTGGAATCTCCCCGTATCTGCCGGGCGATCATCCGAGCGAAACTGCCGGAACCGGACAGACAGAGCCAAAGCAGTCGCAGAATTTCACCACAAAACCTGTCACGAACGCAGATAACGTACCTGATATGGTGGAAGATTTGGAGCCTGCGATCGTCGGAGTTTCAAATATTCAAACGAGCTTCGGCTTCTCTGAAGACGACGTGGAGGAGAGCGGCACGGGATCAGGCGTCATCTTTAAGAAAGACGGCGGCAAGGCCTACATTATCACAAACAACCATGTCGTTGAAGGCGCCTCGAAGGTGACCATCTCCTTATACAACGGAAAGACCGCGGATGCCAAGATTATCGGCAGCGACGCTTTGACTGATCTGGCTGTTTTAGAGATCAGCAGCAAAGGCGTTGATAAGGTTGCAAGTTTCGGAGACTCCGCAAAACTGCGCGCCGGCGAAAAAGTAATTGCGATCGGGAACCCTCTCGGCCTTCAATTTTCAAGAACGGTTACAGAAGGCATCATCAGCGGTGTCAACCGGACGATTGAAGTCTCAACATCTGAAGGGAATTGGGATATGAACGTCCTTCAGACAGATGCGGCGATCAACCCTGGAAACAGCGGCGGGCCTCTGATTAACAGCAGCGGGCAGGTCATCGGCATCAACAGCCTGAAGATCAGCCAAAGCGGTGTTGAATCGCTTGGCTTCGCGATTCCGAGCAACGATGTTCAGCCGATCGTTGACGAGCTTTTGGAAAAAGGGAAAGTGGAACGGCCTTTCCTCGGCGTGCAAATGATCGATATGCAGCAGGTGCCTGAACAGTACCAGCAAAATACGCTCGGCCTATTCGGAGACCAGCTTAATAAAGGCGTGTACATCGATAAAGTATCGCCGAAATCGCCTGCGGCAGACGCGGGTATGAAAGCCGGCGACGTCATCACCAAAATGAACGGCAAAAACGTCGAAACCACCTCAGACCTCAGAAAAATTCTTTATACAGAAGCAAAAGCAGGAGATACTGTCACATTTGAGGTGCTGAGAAACGGAAAGCAAACAACAATGAAAGCAAAACTTGCGAAAAGCAAATCATAAATAAAAGCCATGGCAAACGCCATGGCTTTTTCATATTACTTGTCCAAAAATGAAGAAAGCATCCAAATCTGCTTATCAATTTCCTCTGTCAGGGCGATATAAAGGTCAGCGGTAGAATGATCTGATTTATCTTCCGCAAGTTCGATGGTATGCTGAATTTCATCGCGGATTTGACGGTAATCGCTTACCAGTGCGGAAACCATTTCTTCGGCCGTTTTTTCGGCTCCGTTTTCCTCAATTGTGCCGTGGTCAATGTATTCTTTCATTGTGGCGAGCGGCTGTCCGCCGATGGCCAGCAAGCGTTCCGCGATCACATCTGCTGTTTCTGACGCATGGTTGTATAGCTCTTCAAATTTTTCATGTAGGGTAAAGAACTGCGGCCCTTTTACGTACCAGTGAAAACGGTGAAGCTTCGTGTAAAGGATGAACCAGTTTGACAAATTCGTATTCATTGAGTTTTCAAGTACAGGATTTTGCTGTTTTAATTGTTGAGAGATCATATGATATTTCCTCCTCGTGTTTTTCATTTGTTAATTATATTATAACAAATACAAAATTAAAATCAATACTAAATTATAATTATTTTAAATTACCTCATTTAAGCAATTTTTTTATGACCGCACGTTCCCAAATCCGCCATGGCAGGATTTGGTGGAGAAGGATCGAGAGACGGACGCCCCTGCCGATCGGATAGCGCAGCCTGTTCAGCCGCTTTTTTGCAGCGAGTCGGCAGATCAATTCAGCCACATCATCCGGGTTTCCGTAATGTTTGCGGCTCGCTGCAATGTAGGCGGAGATCCGCTCGAAATATGTTTTGTACTGTGATTCGGCATCAGGTGCAGTGACTTGGGCGGCAAACGATGTCTCCCAAATCGCCGTCTGGTACGATCCCGGCTGGACGACGGCCACATTGATGCCGAATGGACGGAGTTCGAGGCGGAGGCTTTCTGAAAAGCCTTCAACTGCATGCTTTGATGAAGCATATGCCGAGAAAGCGGGGAAAGCGATCCGCCCGCTGATGCTGCTCAGATTGATGATTTTGGCGCCGCTGTGTTTCTTCATATAAGGAAGGACCGCTTTTGTGACTGCCACCAGGCCGAAAACATTGGTGTCATACTGTTTTCTGTAGTCGCCAAGAGAAAGCTCTTCAGCGAATCCGCCGTATGCCGTTCCTGCATTATTGATGAGAACGTCTATCTGTCCGTACTGCTTCAGCTCTTCGGAAAATGAGGAAATCGATTGTTCGTTTGTGACATCAAGTTCAGCGACGGCAATCGATGACTCGATCGACAGCTCCGCTATACGGTTCCGCAGAGCTTCCGCTTTTTCTGGATGGCGCGCCGTTGCGATTACGAAATGAGTGCTTGCGAGTTTTAAAGCGGTCAATAAACCAAATCCGCTCGTCGCGCCCGTTACAATTGCGATTTTATTGTTCAATGAGTTTCCTCCATTCAAAATTTTGGCTTGTTGACAAGAAAAGGCTTGTCAGCGACAGTTCATCATTGGTAAAATTTAAAAAGTGCTAAAAGACCTATTTTTATAAAAATTGCAAAAGAGAAAGAAGGCAGGGTGACACGATGAATGTTAAACGATCCCTCCTGTTCATTATTGTACTATGTCTGACGCTGTTTTTTCATAGCTCGGCTCAAGCAGGAGAAAAAAACAAACCGGAAATCAAAAGCGTTTCCGCTATATTGATCGATGGGAAATCGGGCCAGGTCCTCTATGAAAAAAACAGCCGCAAAAAAATGTATCCAGCCAGCATAACCAAAATTGCCACGGCGATTTATGCAATAGAAAACGGAAATTTGGAAGATCGTGTGAAAGTCAGCAAAAATGCCGCTCAAACGGAAGGATCAAGCGTATATCTGGAAGAGGGGGAGTCGGTTCCATTAAAACGGCTGCTCCAAGGGCTGCTGATGAATTCGGGAAATGACGCCGGTACGGCGATCGCCGAACATCTCAGCGGAAGCGTGAAACAGTTTGCGGATGATTTGAACGCGTTTATTGCCGAACATGCCGGAGTGCATGACACTCATTTTATGAATCCTCACGGGCTGTTTGACAAAAATCATTATACGACGTCTGCCGACATGGCGAGAATTACTGAGTACGCAATGAAAAACAAAACGTTCCGAGCGCTTTTTTCGGAAAAGCAAACGGATTGGCACGGACAGACATGGGACACGACGCTTAAAAACCATCATCGAATGCTGACGGGTGAGATTCCTTACAAAGGTATAACCGGCGGCAAAACAGGATTTGTGGATGAATCAAAGCATACCCTTGTCACGACGGCAACGCGGGGCAGCCTTGATTTAATTGCGGTCGTCATGAAGGCAGATAGCAAGAAAATGATGTACAGCGATACAAAAGCTCTTCTGGATGAGGGATTTCACAATTTCGAAACACAAGAACTCAAAAAGGGAGAAGCGTTTACGGACCAGAACGGGACGAGCCATGAACTGAAGGACCCTTTATACGTTACGAAAAAGAAAGGCGAAGTTCTGAGTGAAAATGTAGACACGGACGGAATCCTTAACATTAAAGGGGAGGATGGCAGGCTGCTTCAAGCCCTGCAAATCGCAGAACCATTCAGCGCGGAAATGACAAACGGTACAGATGCTATTCAGGGTCAACCGCAAAGTAAAGGCGGACTGTTTTTATTTGTGTTCGGCCTAATCGGTTTATTGACGGCCAGCTATGCGGTCAAGCGGATGAGGCAGCTGTAATATGATAAGGGAAGAGGCGAGCCGGCTCACAAGCCGGCCGTTTTTTTATTTGCCCTGAAAAGGCAAATTTATCTTATAATGGAAACAAGCCAATGAAAGGGGACGGGAACAATGACATTTCATCAACTTAAGGATACGTGGGATCTCGAGGTTTTCTTTAAAGGCGGGAGCGGCTCCGCCGAATTCCGCCAATATTTAAATGAGATTAAAATACTGCTTTCAACTTTTAAACGTTCGGCCGAGGCTCTTACCGTCTCAAAAAGCGGCCTTGATGAATTGAAAGAAACGCTGGCGCTTTTTGAAACAATTGATGTTAAAATCCGCGAAGCAGACGCTTTTGTCGGATGTCTCCAAGCCCAGGACACCGCGGATTTAAAGGCGAATGCCCTTAATTTTGAGGTCACCCGGCTCGCTGCCGATGCGCAGAAGGCGCTGGTCGTGCTTGACAGCAAATTTGCCGTTGTCCCAAATGTAGAATGGGAAGCGATCCTTCAAGATGAAAGCATTTCCGATATCGCTTATATTTTGAATGAGAGAAGAGAGCGGGTAACGGAAAAGCTTAGTTCCGAACAGGAAACATTGATTCAAGGCTTGTCTGTTGACGGATATCATGCCTGGGGCGATATGTACGACAGCATCGTCGACCAAATTCAAATTCCGTATGAAGAAGATGGCGAGACGAAAATTCTGTCTGTCGGACAGGCGCAGAACCTGACATCTAAACCTGACAGAAAGATCCGCCGCTCCGTATCGGAAAATTTGGACCACGGCTGGGAACAGCACGCTGATTTGCTCAGCAGCACGCTGAATCACCTCGCCGGTTTCAGACTGAACGTCTATGAGGCGAGAGGCTGGGACAATGTATTGAAAGAACCGCTGGACATCAACCGCATGAAGCAGGAAACCCTTGATGTCATGTGGCAGGTCATTATTGATCATAAAAAGCCGTTTGCAGACTATCTTTCCCGGAAGGCGTCTTTGCTCGGACTGGATAAACTGAGCTGGTATGACGTCGAAGCGCCGATCGGTTCAGCAGCAAAGGAATATTCGTATCAAGAGGCAGCCGCTTTTATTACCGGGCAGTTTAAAACGTTTGGAAAAAAGCTCTCCTCCTTTGCTGAAAAGGCGCTCAGAGACAGATGGGTTGAAGCTGAAGACAGGGGAGGAAAACGTCCGGGCGGCTTTTGCGCCAATTTTCCTGACAGCGGGGAATCAAGAATATTTATGACATTTGCAGGAAGCCAGTCAAACGTTTCCACCTTGGCGCATGAGCTTGGCCATGCCTTTCATCAGGAATCCATGCTGGACGTCAGGCCGCTGAACAGGGCGTATGCGATGAATGTGGCGGAAACGGCGTCCACCTTTGCAGAAATGATCGTGGCCGATGCGGCGTTAAAACAAGCCGGTTCAGACGAAGAAAAAATCGTCCTTCTGGAAGATAAGGTTCAGCGGAGCGTCGCCTTTTTTATGAACATTCACGCAAGGTTCCTATTTGAAACCCGCTTCTACGATGAACGAAAAAACGGCGTCGTATCCGCCGGAAGGCTGAACGAACTGATGGAAGAAGCTCAGAAAGAAGCGTTTTGCGGTGCGCTTGGCGAGTATCATCCGTATTTTTGGGCATCAAAGCTTCATTTTTATATTACGTCTGTTCCGTTTTACAATTTTCCTTATACGTTCGGCTACTTGTTTTCGCTTGGCATTTACGCGCAAGCGCTGAAAGAGGGTGCGGCATTTGAAGAAAAATATATTGCTCTCTTAAAAGATACAGCCTCCATGTCTGTTGAGGAACTGGCCATGAAGCATCTCGGCGCCGATCTGACGAAGCGGGATTTCTGGGAAGCGGCCATTCAGCCGGCTGTCCGAGATGCAGAAGCATTTTTAGCGATGACATAAATGCTTCCGCTTAGATTGAATGAGTTTCCGCAAAGTGGACATAGCTAAGGATAATGTGCATAGAGGAGATGAACGGGATGAATCAATTTCGGATGGCCGTTATCGCTCTCGTCCTGATCCTGATGACCGGCTGCGGCTCCATAGCGGAAGAACATGCGGAAGGCAAGGAGGCCGTTCCCGATAACGCCCCTGTTTCAGATGTGAAAAGCGTGCCTTACGCTGCATTTGCATTGGAAGTGAACTATGGCCATGGAAAGCACAATACGTTTGAAGCCGTATACGACAAACAGGAGCGGGAAGAAGCATCGATTAAAGACTATCTGAACGGAGCGGACCGCGAAGGGGAGGAAGCTTTAAACGAAATGAAAATGGTTTTAAGCGAGCTTTCGATCGCCAAATCCGATTCAGAGCAGGACGTGATCAGCAATGTGCTCGAGGCCTTCAATCTTGACGAACAATATGACCGGTTTCAGCTGCGGGTGAAATGGCCTGATGGCACGTCCAGAATCTATAACGGAAAATAAACAAAAGAGCATTTCCAAACTGGAAATGCTCTTTTTTGCTTAAGATTTTAAAAAGTATTTTTCGATGTCATCAAGGAACAGATACGCTGCTTTTACGCCGCCGGCCGTCGTCCAGATCGCATCGTCGACTTCATGGGCGTTTCCGGTTTTTACAGCGTTCAATTTTTTCCACAGCGGATCGCTTGTCCAATCGTTTTGCCATGTTTCAGCTTCTTTTTTGCTTTCGGCAGGTTTATATGTGAAATAGAACAGGACATCTCCGTCCATATCAGGGATCGATTCTTTATTTTCCGTCATAAAAACAAATTTGTCGTCTTGTTTCTCAAACAGTTTTTCCTGTTTTTCCGGATACTTGAATCCGAGCTGATCCAGGATAATTCCCGGGAAAGAATCTTTATAGTAAATCCTTGATTGGCCGGCCATAAATCTGATTACCGACACCCGTTTCTTTTTCTGGTCGCCGAGCTTGTCGCTTAATTCGCTGACTTTTTTATCGAAATCTTCTAAAACTTCTTTGCCCTTTTCCTCTTTGTTTACCGCTTTCGCGTAGAGGGAGAAGTTGTCTTTCCATTCGCCGCGTAGCGTTTCAGAGAAGACAGTCGGAGCAATTTTTTCAAGCTTGTCGTAGATTTTTTCATGCCTCATTTTATTCCCGATGATTAAATCAGGCTTCAGCTCGGCAATCGCTTCGATATTCGGTTCGCCTTCGAGTCCGATTTGCTTAACGCCTTTCATATCGGCTTGAATATGCTTATACCAAGGATCGCCTGTCCAGGATTTGACTGCACCCACAGGTTTGATTCCGAGTTCCAAAAGCGCTTCGGTTCCTTCATTTGTCAGGACGACGACTCTTTTTGGGTCTGCAGGCACTTGGTCTTCCGTACCCATTGCGTGTTTAACGGTGATCGTATCTTTATTTTCTCCGCCCTTTGCAGAGTCATCCTTGCCTCCGCCGCAGGCTGCAAGAATTGAAATCGCTAACAAAGCGATAAATCCAACAATTGACCATCTCTTCATGTGTGTCCTCCTTAGGTATGTAAGTCATTCATCCTGATCATAATTTTTGATCAGAATTTTGTCAATTGTTAATTGAAAATGATTTTCAAGATCAATGTTATCTGATACAATTACCAGTAGATGTTTCAGTCAAACTAGGAGAATTTTAATTTATGCTCTTAAGAACGAATAAATATAGAACGATCGCACTACTGTCTTTTATTTTGGTGCTGGCTGCCGCCGTTTGCGCCAGTATCGTATACGGTTATACGAATACGTCATGGTCGATGGCCTACAAGGCTTTTACCGGCTTCAGCGGCTCTAATGAACATCTTGTCATCAAAAACGTGCGTTTGCCGCGCGCGCTGATTGCTGCAACTGTCGGCGCTTCCCTCGGGGTTGCCGGCGCTTTAATGCAGGCGATGACAAAAAACCCGCTTGCTTCCCCGGGAATTTTCGGTGTGAACGCGGGCGCCGGCTTCTTTGTTGTTGGAGCGCTGTTTTTCTTTCACGTCGGTTCGCTTCAGACGATTGCATGGATCTCTTTTTTCGGTGCAGCGTTTGCCGCGCTTGTCGTCTATTTTGTCGGCTCTCTCGGAAGGGAAGGGCTGACGCCGGTCAAGCTGACGCTTGCAGGGGCGGCGATGTCAGCGCTGTTCTCATCATTGACGCAAGGGATGCTTTCCGTTAATGAAGCAGCCCTTGAGCAGGCGCTGTTTTGGCTTGCGGGCTCTGTCCAGGGGCGCGACCTCAGCCTCTTGGTCTCCGTTCTTCCATATATCGTGCCGGCATTCATCATCAGCTTTTTGCTAGGATCCAAAATCAATGTCTTAACAATGGGGGAGGAAGTGGCAAAAAGCCTCGGCCAAAAAACGTGGCTGATTAAAGCGCTGATGGCGGTTTCGATTGTCCTGCTAGCCGGGGGATCTGTCGCCGTGGCCGGGCCGATCGGCTTTATCGGCATTGTCATCCCGCATTTTGCTAAATTTATCGTCGGGCACGACCATCGCTGGGTTCTTCCGTACTGCGCCGTGCTTGGAGCCATCCTGCTCGTTACCGCAGACATTGGCGCAAGGTACCTGATCATGCCTGAAGAAGTACCTGTCGGCGTCATGACAGCCATCATTGGGACACCCATTTTTGTCTATATCGCGAGAAGGGGGTTCCAAAAATGAAAAATTACCGCACGCTGAGAATCGGAAAAGGCGGCATTTCACTGTTGATCGGCAAAAAAGCGCTGTTTTCGTTCATGATCCTATTGGTGTTGACGGCTTGTGCCGTCGTCCTCAGCGCCGGCATCGGCGAACGTTTTATTTCGCCGGGAGCCGTCGCGAAAACGTTTTTGGGCATGGGTGATCCGGGCGATGACCTGATTATCATGTCCTTCAGGATGCCGCGGATTTTGGTCGCTCTGTTTGCCGGAATCTGTCTGGCGGCTGCCGGATCGATCCTCCAGGGTCTGATCCGCAATCCGCTCGCTTCGCCGGATATCATCGGTGTGACCGGCGGGGCTTCAGTCGCTGTTGTCTTGTTTTTAATGCTGTTTTCCGATAAAAACAATGCGCTTACAGTCAGCATCAGCTGGCTCCCGGTTGCCGCATTTGTCGGCGCTGCCCTCGCCGGAATGCTCGTTTATTTTCTTTCATATAAAAACGGCTCTTCGACTTTCAGGCTCGTTTTGATCGGAATCGGATTTTCGATGCTTGCCCAGTCGCTGACGACATTGTTTATGATAAAAGGACCGATATACAGAATGTCCCAGGCGAACGTCTGGATTACCGGATCAGTATATGGCTCCAACTGGCAGGATGTGAACGTTTTATTGCCGGCTGCGCTTGTCCTTTTGCTGATATCGGCAGCCGCCGCCAGAAACGTCAATATCCAGACGCTCGGCGAAGAACTGGCGACAGGAGCGGGCAGCTCGGTTCAGCGAAACCGCTTTTTGCTCCTGCTTCTGAGCACTGCTTTTGCCGGAATCGCCGTTGCTTTTGCCGGAACTGTCGGTTTTGTCGGTTTGATGGCCCCGCATATCGCAAGAAGGCTTGTCGGATCGTCATTCGGCGCCCTCTTGCCGGTTGCCGCGCTGATCGGAGGATTGCTCGTGCTGATTGCCGACATCATCGGCCGCACGCTTTTTTCTCCCGTTGAAGTGCCTGCCGGTGTGTTTACCGCCGCGATCGGCGCCCCTTACTTTATCTACTTGCTGTATAAAAGCAGAAACCAATAAAAGGAGAGATTTCATTTATGAGTGCCATTTCAACAGAAACGTTAAGCTTAGGTTATGGAGAAACAATCATTATTGATGAGTTAAACTTAACGATCCCAAAAGGTGAAATCACCGTATTTATCGGCAGCAACGGCTGCGGTAAGTCGACTCTCCTTCGGTCTCTCGCACGTTTGATGAAGCCAAAGGGCGGTTCGGTGCTCCTCGAAGGCAGCTCCATCGCCAAGCTTCCGACGAAAGAAGTGGCAAAGGAGCTGGCCATTCTTCCTCAAGGCCCTTCGGCTCCGGAAGGCTTGACCGTTCTCCAACTCGTTAAGCAGGGGCGGTATCCTTACCAAAACTGGCTGAAGCAATGGTCAGCAGAAGATGAAGAGGCCGTGCAAAGGGCTTTGAAAGCGACAAGAATGGAAGAACTGGCTGAGCGTACAGTCGATTCCTTGTCAGGAGGCCAGCGGCAGCGCGCTTGGATCGCGATGACGCTCGCCCAGGAAACGGATATCATTTTACTGGATGAACCGACGACATACTTGGATATGACGCATCAAATCGAAATTCTGGACCTATTGTTTGAATTAAATGAACACGAAAAGCGCACGATCGTGATGGTGCTGCACGATTTGAACCTCGCCTGCCGCTACGCCCACCACCTCGTCGCGATTAAAGATAAAAAGATATATGCCGAAGGCCGGCCTGAATCCATTATCAACTGCAAGCTTGTACAGGACGTTTTTGAAATGGACTGCGAAGTGACGAAAGATCCGCTTTTCGGCACGCCGCACTGCATTCCGTACGGAAAAGGAAGATGCATCGTCCAGCAGGTGGTTCAGTCCCATGCTTAATTTAACAAAAGAGGAGCTTGAGTCATTGCTTCGTTTCCGCCTTGGAACGAAGCAGACCGGCTCCTTATTCTCTGTTAAAGGAAACATGCTCCTTGATGAGGATTTTTTAGGCCGTTATGCAGAAGCTATAAAAGACAGGCTGAACGCTCCGAATCAAAAAGTTGCGGCTTCAATGCTCGTTAAGCGCGGCGGCATGCTTGCTGCGCTGCATTTCTATCTGTTTACGGTTTGCGGAAAACGGCTCCCAGCCGACCCGGCTTCCGTATCGTGGGAGATAGAAGCGGATGATCAAGGATGGACGCCGTCGTTTTATTTTCACAAAGGTGCTGAGCTTATCGAAGGGGACCGCACCGAAGAACTGAAAAAATTGACCGAAGATATCTTCAGGCGCCATTTGGGCGGCATGATCGAGGCCTGTCGACAGACATTCTCGATTTCAAAGCACATTCTTTGGGAAAATATTGCGGTTTATCTGTATTGGATGTACGACATGCTTCAGGAAGATCCGAAGCTCAAGGCACGGGCGGCGCGAGATTTCCGTTTTCTTCTTTACGAAGCAGAGCCAGGCCTTTTTGATGAAGGTGAGGACGAAAACCCTCTCAAAAGGTTTTATCCCGGACAGCATGCGGAGGATCGGACACGCACGACTTGCTGTCTGTATTATGCAACAGACGAAAACGGCGTCAAATGCAGAACATGCCCGAGAAATAAACATAAAGAAAGGGTGTCGTGAGTGGAAAAACTCAGGGAGCAGCTGGACGGACTGGTCGAGAAATATACGGAACTGCTTTTGGGCGAAACGGACGAAGAACTGAAAGAACAGGTGAAGATGTGGATCATCTACAGCCATATCGCCAAAAGCATGCCGCCCCTCGCCAAGCATTGGAACGGAGCTTATCCGGATGCGAAGCAGGGGATAAAAGAAGTAATCCGCCAGATTAAAGAACGTAATGAAGCGCACCGGGCGGCTAATCAGAAAAAATAAGCAGAGAGATTCCTCTGCTTATTTTTTGTTTATTGATTTTGCTGATAAGGCGACTGGTCTTGCAGTGTAGAATGGAACTGCTGATAGGACTGCTGGATTTTTTGGGCATCTTCTGCCTCCACCTTGTACCATCCGTTTTGAAACATTACCTGGTACAATCTGCGCTGAGCGTTTTGCGCCTCGTTAAACAGCGGCTGTACGGCCTGGTAAAGCGATTCATGGCTTAGTTCATTAAGCGCCGTCGAGTATGCTGACGTCATATATTTTTCGGTTGTCAGCAGTTCGTTGACAAAATCCCTGTCGTTCATCGCGCTCGTCTTTGGGACAGGGGTTTCCTGATTGCCGATTTTCTGTTGGTTTTGCTGATTCATCATTGACCTCCTATTGCATGTATGCTGACGGGTTTTGCGTTTGATTTTGACGAAGCTGCTCCAATATCATATTGTAATGGTGATGGTGCATTTGGCCGACCCTGTCGAGTTCTGTTTTAAGAGACTGATCCTGGCATTGATCCGCCATAAAATGCGCTTTTTTCATCGCGAGCAGGTTCCAGTTCAGCATATCCTGCAAATACAGATGGTCCTTCGTTGAAATGACCGGCGGCGGTGTTGTCATTCCTTGCTGCTGCATGCGTCTGCCTCCTTTTAGCGTTTATTTTTAGATTTCCTAACACAGCGGAAATTTATACCGGATGCTTAAAGGGGCTTAGTGATCTTCAGGAACATCCATATTATGCTTTTTATATTGCTGGTTTTGGCTTGTCCGTTTACCGCCCGCATCCGTCTTTTTATAATCCGGACCTGCATTGCCTTTTATGCTTGCGGCGCTGACTGCGGCAGAAGATGGATTTTTTCTTTCACGTACCAAGGCCTTCACCTCCTCTCTATTGGTTTGTCCCAAAAGCGGGGAAACATGTAAACACGGCAAGATCATACCCGATGAAAAAAATTCAGAAATTTTGCACCAAGTTATTGAACTCGCTTCCAAAATCTTTTAAGATGAAAGAAGACAGGAGAGTTTATTTTTTTGGAGTAAAAATGAATGAGTATTCATTCAAAGGTGGGGGAGGATCTTTCATGGTCAAGCATATTCGAAAAGCCGCCGTTATCGGTTCCGGTGTTATGGGTTCCGGCATCGCGGCTCACTTAGCCAATATCGGGATTCCTGTATTACTGCTCGATATGGTGCCGCATGAATTAACAGATGAGGAAAGGAAAAAAGGCCGCACCCTTGAAGACCCGGATGTGCGCAATCGGCTGGCACGGACAGCCGTACAAAAGCTGCTAAAGCAAAAACCGGCTCCGCTGACTTCAAAGAAGAATATCAGCCGTATCAGCACAGGGAACATGGAAGACGATTTTGAAAAGATTAAAGATGCCGACTGGATTATTGAAGTTGTTGTCGAAAACCTGGAGATCAAAAAGCAAGTGTTTTCAAAGGTCGATCAATACAGAAAACAAGGAAGCATCGTCAGCAGCAACACATCAGGCATCTCCGTCAGGCAGATGGCTGAGGGAAGGTCCGCTGATTTTAAAAAGCACTTTTTAGGAACGCACTTCTTCAATCCGGCCCGCTATTTAAAGCTCCTTGAGGTGATTCCGATTGACGAAACGGAGCCCGAAGTGCTGTCCTTTATGAAGAAATTCGGCGAAGACGTTCTTGGCAAAGGGGTTGTTGAAGCGAAAGACACGCCAAACTTTATCGCCAACCGCATCGGAACCTACGGCTTGCTTGTGACGGTTCAGGAAATGCTGAAAGGCGGCTACACGATAGGCGAAGTCGATTCGATTACAGGTCCGCTGATCGGACGCCCGAAAAGCGCGACCTTCAGAACGCTCGATGTCGTCGGCCTTGATACATTTTCACACGTTGCCAAAAATGTCTATAACCAAGTCACGGGCGAAGAAAAAAACGTTTTCCGGCTCCCTGAATTTATTGAACAAATGCTCGAAAAAGGCTGGATCGGGAGCAAAGCGAAACAAGGTTTTTACAAAAAAGAAGGAAAAGACATCCTTGAGCTCGATCCGATGACGATGACCTACAGCGCGCGTCAAACATTAAAAACATCGGGACTGGAAGCGGCCAAGCAAATGAAAGGCGCAGGAGCGAGATTGAAAGCGCTTGTTTATTCCGATGACAGGGCGGGAAGCCTCCTTTGGAAGATTACAGCTCCGACGCTTGTATATTCGGCGGAGCTGACAGGGGAAATCGCCGACAGCATAACGGCGGTTGATCAGGCGATGAAATGGGGATTCGGCTGGTCGGAAGGGCCGTTTGAAATGTGGGACAGCATCGGTGTGAAAAGCTCGGTGCAAAAGCTTGAAGCAGAGGGCTGGAAGGTCGCGGACTGGGTGAAGGAAATGCTCGCAAAAGGACATGAAACCTTCTACCTTAAGGAAAACGGAAAGACGTTCTACTACTGTTTTGAAAGCGGCGAATACAGGGCGCTTCAAGAAAACAAGAAAACGATCCATTTGTCGTCACTCAAAGAAACAAAAGGCGTCATCAAGAAAAACAGCGGGGCAAGTTTGGTCGATTTAGGCGATGATGTCGCACTGCTCGAATTTCACTCGAAAAGCAACGCAATCGGCCTGGACATCATTCAAATGCTGAAATTTGCTCTCGAGGAAGTAGACGCCAACTATAAAGGGCTTGTGATCGGCAACCAGGGCAAAAATTTCTGCGTCGGAGCCAATCTCGCGATGATGCTGATGGAAGCTCAAGACGACAACTATATGGAAATTGACATGATCATCCGTCAGTTCCAAGAGACGATGATGAAAGTGAAATACAGTTCCAAGCCGGTCGTCGCTGCTCCGTTCGGCATGACGCTTGGCGGGGGGACTGAGCTATGCCTGCCTGCTGCCCGTGTTCAAGCCTCAAGCGAATCATACATGGGCCTCGTTGAAACAGGCGTCGGTCTGATTCCGGGCGGCGGAGGCAATAAAGAGCTTTATTTAAATTACTTGAAAGGGCTGCCTGAAGGCGTTAAACCGGATATCCAGGAGGCCGCCATCAAGACGTTTGAGACAATTGCCCTTGCAAAAACGTCGACTTCGGCTCAAGAAGCGAAAGAACTGAACATCTTAACCGCAGAGGATCAAATCAGCATCAATCAGGATCACTTGTTATACGATGCCAAAAAACTCGTCCTGACACTTTCCGAAAGCGGCTACCGTCCGCCGGTGAAAGAGAAAGTTCCGGTGACGGGCGAAACCGGCTATGCGGCGCTCCTGCTCGGTGCTGAATCGTTAAAACTTTCCGGCGCCATCTCTGAACACGACATGAAGATTGCGAAAAAACTGGCGTTTGTCATCGCGGGCGGCCGAGTTCCATTCGGCGCCGAAGTAACGGAAGAATACTTGCTCAATTTGGAAAGAGAAGCGTTTCTGAGCCTTGTGAGCGAACCGAAATCGCAGGCGAGAATGCAGCATATGCTTGTGAAAGGCAAACCTTTGCGTAATTAGGAGGGAAAATAATGAAAGAGGCAGTTATTGTATCGGGGGCGAGAACCCCGATCGGAAAAGCAAAAAAAGGCTCATTGAGGACTGTCCGTCCCGATGATTTAGGCGCATATGCGGTGAGAGAGACGCTGAAAAGAGCGGGCGGTTATGAAGGGAATATCGATGATTTGATCATCGGCTGCGCTACGCCGGAAGCCGAACAAGGCTTGAATATGGCGCGCAATATCGGCGCGCTTGCCGGTCTGCCGCACACAGTTCCGGCCGTTACGATCAACAGATATTGTTCATCAGGACTTCAATCAATCGCTTACGGGGCCGAAAAAATCATGCTTGGAGCTGCTGACACGATCATTGCAGGCGGCGCCGAATCGATGAGCATCGTGCCGATGATGGGTCATATCGTCAGACCGAACGCGGCTCTGGCGGAAACGGCTCCTGAATATTATATGGGAATGGGCCATACGGCTGAACAGGTTGCCGTCAAATACGGCGTTTCCAGGGAGGACCAAGATGCATTTGCCGTCAACAGCCATCAAAAAGCAGCCAAGGCGATCGCGGAAGGAAAGTTCGAAGATGAAATCGTCCCGGTGGACGTCACCGTCAGAGAAGTGGATGAACATCATAACCTGAAGGAGCGGACGTTTACTTTCTCTGCCGATGAAGGTGTACGCCCGGGGACAACCAAAGACGTTCTGTCAACGTTGAAACCGGCGTTTTCGGCAAACGGCTCGGTTACGGCAGGGAATTCCTCGCAGACGAGCGACGGGGCTGCCGCAGTGATGATCATGGACAGAGAAAAAGCGGACGCACTCGGGTTAAAGCCCCTCGCAAAATTTCGTTCGTTCGCAGTCGGCGGCGTTCCGCCGGAAGTGATGGGCATCGGCCCTGTGGAAGCAGTCCCAAGGGCGCTGAAGATGGCGGGACTTGAGCTGTCGGATATCGGTTTATTCGAATTAAATGAGGCGTTTGCATCGCAAGCGATCCAGGTCATCAGGTCGCTTGGCATTGATGAAGAAAAAGTCAATGTCAACGGCGGAGCGATTGCGCTCGGACATCCGCTCGGCTGCACGGGTACAAAGCTGACGCTGACATTGATCCACGAAATGCGCCGGAGAAGCGAGCAATTCGGCATTGTGACGATGTGTATCGGCGGAGGCATGGGAGCAGCAGGGGTATTCGAATTAGTTTAATCACAAGGGGGATGGAACAATGGAACAAACAAAAGATCATATGAAAAAAGGCGGCGCCTTTCTGATCGAAGAGGTAACGGCTGATCAGATGTTCACACCGGAAGATTTCACAGATGAACATAAAATGATCGCCAAAACGACTGAGGATTATATTCTCGGAGATGTGCTACCGTACATCGACGAAATTGAAGAGCACAATTTCGATCATTCTGTCAGGCTTCTGAAAAAAGCCGGCGAACTCGGGCTTCTCGGAGCTGACGTTCCTGAGGAGTATGGCGGACTCGGACTTGATAAAATCAGCTCGGCGTTAATCACCGAAAAATTTTCAAGAGCGGGGAGCTTTTCGTTATCGTACGGGGCGCACGTAGGGATCGGCACGCTTCCGATCGTATTTTTCGGAACCGAGGAGCAAAAGAAAAAGTATCTGCCGTCCCTTGCAACGGGGGAAAAGTTTGCAGCCTATGCTTTAACAGAGCCGGGCTCCGGGTCTGATGCATTAGGGGCAAAAACAACGGCCGTTTTGAATGAGGCGGGAACCCACTATATATTAAACGGCGAAAAGCAATGGATTACAAACTCAGCCTTTGCTGATATTTTCATCGTCTATGCGAAAATAGACGGCGAACATTTCTCGGCCTTCATTGTGGAAAAAGACTACTCAGGCGTCTCCACAGGGCCTGAAGAGAAAAAAATGGGCATCAAAGGCTCTTCGACCCGCACGCTCATCTTAGACCAGGTTCAAGTTCCAAAAGAAAACCTATTAGGTGAACCGGGAAAAGGGCATGTCATCGCCTTCAATATTTTAAATATCGGACGCTATAAGCTCGCTGTCGGGACAATCGGCGCTTCGAAACGGGTCATCGAGCTGTCCGCTTCATACGCCAATCAGCGCCAGCAGTTTAAGACACCGATTTCAAAGTTCAGCTTAATTGGGGAAAAAATCGCCAACATGTCAGTCAAACTTTATGCGATGGAAAGCTCTGTTTATCGTACGGTCGGGCTGTTTGAAGACAAAATGGGCACCTTGAGCGAAGAAGAGCAAAAAGACGGGCGCCAGGTTGCGAAATCGATCGCAGAATATGCAATCGAATGCTCCCTTAACAAAGTATTCGGATCTGAAACGCTTGATTATATCGTTGATGAAGGCGTTCAAATCCACGGCGGTTACGGATTCATGCAGGAATACGAAGTGGAGCGGGCTTACCGCGATTCACGGATTAACCGGATTTTTGAAGGCACAAACGAAATCAACCGGCTCATCGTCCCGGGCACCTACATGAAAAAAGCGATGAAAGGCGAGCTTCCTCTGTTTGAGAAAGCAAAGGCTCTTCAGGAAGAACTGATGATGCTCATGCCTGAAGAACCAGGTGACGGCGTTCTCGAACAGGAAAAGTATCTGCTGAGAAACGCCAAAAAGACCGCGCTCATGATCGCGGGACTCGCCGCGCAAAAATACGGAAAAGCGCTCGACCAGGAGCAGGAAATCCTCGTCAACATCGCCGACATTGTCAGCCAGATCTACGCAATGGAAGCAGCTATTTTACGTACTGAAAAAGCCATCCGGGCAACCGGCGAAGACAAAAACGCACAGAAAATTCTTTATACGCAAATTTTTGCGCAGGAAGCCTTTCAGGAAATTGAAAGCCATGCCAAAGAATCGCTCATTGCGATGGAATCAGGCGATTCGCTGCGCATGATGCTGTCCGCGCTGCGCAAATTGACGCGCTTTACGCCTGTCAACGTGATTGAGAAAAAGCGCCAGGCAGCCAAGGGAGTCTTTGAAGCTGAGAAATATATCGTTTAAACGAGAAGCCCTGCTTTAATGCAGGGCTTTCTGAGCTGTTAATAGAACCCGAGCACTGTTTTAGGTTTTTCATTCGATCTATGTTAAAATTACCTCGATTAAATGAGAGGGGTGTATGTATGGCTTTGGATTTTTACTGGTATCCGAAATGCGGGACATGCCGCAAAGCGAAAAAATGGCTCGAAGACCACGGAAAAGAAATCAATGGGATACATATCGCAGAACAGCCGCCGAGCAAGGAAAAACTGAAAGAGCTCTACGAGAAAAGCGGGCTTGAATTGAAGAAGTTTTTCAACACGAGCGGCCAAAAATACCGCGAACTCGGCCTGAAAGACAAGCTGCAAAGCATGTCTGAAGATGAGCAGCTGGAACTGCTTGCATCAGACGGTATGCTGATCAAACGCCCAATTACGACAGACGGCAGTAAAGTAACGGTCGGTTTTAAAGAAGATCAGTTTAAGACATACTGGTTATAACACATCAAAATATGATATCTTCAATGTAGGATCGATTAAAACACTTTATGGAGGGGTTAGCATGAGCACACCGAAAGAGTTGCGTTATTCAGAAGAACACGAATGGGTGAAAACCGAAGGAGATAAAGTCAGAATCGGCATTACAGACTTTGCACAATCTGAGCTTGGAGACATCGTATTTGTCGAGCTTCCTGAAGTGGGAGACGAAATCAAAGCGGACGAGCCTTTTGGCAGCGTTGAATCCGTAAAGACCGTTTCTGAGCTGTATGCCCCGATCAACGGAAAAGTGGTCGAAGTGAACGAAGATCTGGAAGACAGCCCTGAATTCGTCAACGAGTCTCCGTATGAAAAGGCTTGGATGATTGTCGTCGAGCCGTCAGACGCTTCTGAAATCGAAAACCTGATGACAGCCGGGCAATATGAGGACATGATAAAAGAAGACTAAACAGGATAGACATTCGTCGTTTGGATACTCTATATCAGGAGGGGGTGTCCAAATTGACGCTGAAAAAAGAACGTATTGATATTACAGAACATGTGGAAAGCCGATTAAAAAACGGCGGAACGCAGCTGTATCATGAAAATGAGCTGATCGGCCGAATGACCGGCAAGGATCAATACGAGTTGAAATCTGGATATTCATTCCAAGATGAAAAGTTTTACAAAATGGCGGATACCGTAAGCGGACCGGATGCTAAATATGTAGACTGTGATGACCACCAAGGCTGGTGTTAATCAAGTCAGGCGGTGAATATTCACTGCCTTTTTTTACAAGTAAATCTTTAAAGGTGATCCATATGCCGGAAAATGAAAAAGTCATGATCGTCGAAGGGAAATCAGATAAGCAAAAAGTGAAGCATGTCATCGAAGAGCCCGTGGACATCATATGCACAAACGGAACGATCAGCCAGGCAAAACTCGATGAATTCGCTGAGACGCTGTTCGATAAAGACGTTTATATCCTGGTGGATGCCGATGAATCAGGCGAAAAGCTCCGCCGGCAGCTGAAGAGGGAGCTTCCCCAAGCTTCGCATCTATACATTGATAGAGTATACAAAGAAGTCGCTTCCGCCCCGAGTCAGCATGTTGCAGAAGTATTATTTCGTTCAAACATCCGGGTACATACAAAATATCTATTATAAAACGTATTGAGGTGCGGTTCAACAGATGCAAGAACTTCAAGAAAAAGAGCTAAAACGGCTAGAGCATGAAACTTGTCTTCTATATGTATACACGCCGTTCTGCGGAACGTGTCAGCTGGCCGGAAGAATGCTGGAGGTCGTTGATGAAATGATGAAGGACATTCCTTTTTATAAAAACAATCTCAATTACTCCCCGTCATTTGCCAAACAGCAGGAAATTGAAAGCGTCCCGTGTTTTATCCTTTACAAAAAAGGGCGAGTCGTCAAAAAAGAATACGCTTTTCACTCCGTTTCCTACTTATATGATACGATTAAACAAAATCTTGTGGATTAAGGGCGGTTTTGACATATTTCTCGGGAAATAACCAGCAAAAACTTGTCGAGCAATTCCTAAAGGAACTCCTGCAGCAGACAGAGAATCTGTAAGTATGACCAATTTACAGGAGGTTATACAGTTGGAGAAAATGGGATTGATAGAAAGAGAGGGCAAGGCTCTTTTTTTAAAACCTCTATTATCTACAACGGCTTTGCTGATTACGTTTCAAGGAGAGAAAGAAGCTTTTACGTTAGCAATCAACGAAAAAGGGGAAATGGAAAAATATTCTCCTGTAGAAAAAGCTCATTTGACCTTTTTTGGAGAGCAAAGCGAGATTATTGACCTTCTTCATGGCGACATTTCATTGCAGCATCTCGTACAGCGCGGCACTGTTAAAGTAAAAGGCTCTTTTAGAGCTTTATTGAAGCTTGAAGCGATTTTATGGCTGACGGACGGCTTCTTTAAAAACAGCGATCTTTATTCATAGACTTTTTAAAAATTCAAAAAATCGGCACATTCCGTGTATTAGTCAGACAGGGACGGGCGTTTACGCTCGTCTCTTTTCGCCGTAGGACGATTGTCTTACGAAAAATTGTTGACAACTATTTTTTCGCATGATATCCTACTTTAAGAATTCCGATCATAATAATCAAAAAATAAATATATGTTTCTCTTATCCAGAGAGGTGGAGGGAAGTGCCCTATGAAACCCGGCAACCATCAACACGTGTTGAAATGGTGCCAATTCACGCGAAGCGTTATGCTTTGAAAGATGAGAGAAAGGCCCAGACTTTTCCAAAGCCTTTCTGCTCATGTGTGCAGAAAGGCTTTTTTCGTTGATTGATCAGGAATTTAGACAACTATGAGAATTGAGCAAGAAAGCAGGTGATGGCTTTTGATAAATCTTCAAAATGTTTCAAAGATTTATCGGTCAAAGCATGGAGATGTCAATGCTGTCCAAGATGTCACCCTTACGATTAAAAAAGGTGAAATCTTCGGAATTATTGGATATAGCGGAGCCGGAAAAAGCTCCTTGATCCGTCTCTTGAACGGACTTGAACAGCCGACTTCAGGCACGGTTGAAGTAGCCGGCAGAAAAATCAGCGAGATCAAAGGGAAGAAGCTGAGGAAAGCAAGGCAGGAAATCAGCATGATTTTCCAGCATTTCAACCTGTTATGGTCGAGAACGGTGCGCGACAATATTGCGTTTCCGCTGGAGATCGCCGGTGTCAGCAAAGCAAAACGTCTGGAAAGAGTCGCTGAACTGATTAAGCTTGTCGGTCTTGAAGGCAAGGAAAACGCCTACCCTTCACAGCTGAGCGGAGGCCAAAAGCAGCGCGTCGGCATCGCACGGGCGCTCGCAAACAATCCGAAAGTTCTGTTATGCGATGAAGCGACATCAGCGCTTGATCCGCAGACAACTGATTCGATTCTGGGTCTTCTGTCCGATATCAATGAAAGGCTCGGACTGACCATTGTCCTGATCACTCATGAAATGCATGTCATCAGGAAAATCTGCCACAGAGTGGCCGTCATGGAAAACGGAAAGGTCGTAGAAGAAGGCGATGTACTGAACGTCTTCATCAAGCCGAAGGAAGAAATGACAAAGCGCTTTGTTCAGCAGGTAACAGAACCGGTGGAAACAAAGGAAACGCTGAAGCATTTCCTCGAAGAAACGACATCCGGGCGGACGATCAAGCTCACTTTCGTCGGCGAAGCGGCCGAATCGCCGCTGATCACGCAGATCATTCGGAAGTTCGATGTTGAAGTCAACATCCTTCAAGGCAAAATCTCGCAGACTCAGGACGGTGCATACGGTTCATTGTTCATACATGTCGACGGACGTGAAAACGAGGTCAATGACGTGGTCGATTTCATCAAGAGCCGCCAGGTAGAAGCAGAGGTGATCACGAATGTTTGAAAAACTGTTTCCAAACGTAGATATGGAGCAGCTGTGGGAAGCAACGTATGAAACGATATATATGACAGGAATTTCCCTATTGTTTGCTTTTATCATCGGAGTGATTCTCGGCATGCTGCTCTATTTGACTTCAAAAGGCAACATTTGGCAGAACCGAGTCGTTAACGGTGTAATCTCGGCAATCGTCAATGTGTTCAGGTCTATTCCTTTTATCATATTGATTATTTTGCTGCTCGGTTTCACAAAGTTTTTAATGAATACGATTCTGGGGCCGAATGCCGCTCTTCCGGCTTTGATTATCGCATCCGCTCCGTTCTATGCCCGCCTGGTTGAAATTGCTTTGCGCGAGGTCGACAAAGGCGTGATTGAAGCAGCGAAATCGATGGGGGCAAAAACATCGACGATCATATTTAAAGTGCTCCTGCCCGAATCGATGCCGGCGCTGATCTCAGGCATTACGGTTACAGCCATTGCACTGATCGGTTCGACAGCGATGGCCGGAGCAATCGGTTCAGGCGGACTCGGGAACCTTGCCTATGTAAACGGCTTTCAGATGAACAATCCCGATATTATACTGATCGCCACTATTTTCATCTTAGCTATTGTGTTCATCATCCAATTTATCGGGGATTTTATAACAAATAAATTAGACAAACGTTAGGGAGGACACCAACATGAAAAAAGGTTTATTAACAGCTTTATTCATCATTTTTGCAGGCGTTTTGGCCGCTTGCGGATCTTCCAGCAGCGAAGGAGATAAAGACAGCAAAGTCATTACAGTCGGAGCGACGCCGACGCCTCACGCCGAAATCCTTGAAGAAGCAAAACCGCTTTTGAAAGAAAAAGGCTATGAGCTTAAAATCAAAAATTTCACGGACTACAAACTGATCAACAAAGCGCTCGCTACAAAAGATCTTGATGCGAACTACTTCCAGCACGTCCCTTACCTTGAACAGGAAATGAAAGAAAACAAAGATTACGATCTAGTCAACGTCGGTGCGGTACACCTTGAGCCATTCGGCATTTACTCTAAAAAGTATAAATCTTTAAAAGACCTTCCTGACGGTGCAAAAATTATTATGAGCAACAATGCCGCTGAACAGGGCCGCATGCTTGCAATGCTTGAAAATGCGGGACTGATCAAGCTGAAATCAGGCATTGAAAAAGTAGATGCGACAGTAAAAGATATTACAGAAAACAAGAAAAACCTGAAAATCAAAAATGATGTGGCGCCTGAAATGACGGCAAAAGCATACGAAGCTAATGAAGCAGACGCAGTGTTCATCAATGTGAACTATGCGATCCAAAACAAGCTGAATCCGAAAACTGATTCAATCGAACTTGAGTCTCCAAAAGACAATCCTTACGCTAACATCATCGCCGTCCGCAAAGGCGACGAAGATTCTGACAAAGTAAAAGCTCTGATGGAAGTATTGCGCTCTGACGACATCAAAAAGTTCATCGACAAAAAATATAAAGGCTCTGTCATTTCTGTATCTGAGTAAATGAAAGAACACCCCGGTTTCGGAGAAAACCGGGGTTTTTTCGCGTATTTTTTGAAAAGAGGCTCATAATAAAAAAGACTACCTACTGAAAATGGAGGAACAAAACGTGAATCAGCATGAATCAGAAGGCATTATCGAATCCGCACTGCACGAATATAAGGCGGGGATCGGCATCTTTTCCGAAAAAATGCCCGGAATTGCCGCCAAATACAACGAATTTACCGAAGAGTGCTTTAAAAAAGGCGTGCTCAGCGAAAAGGATAAGCAGCTGATCGCACTGGGCATCAGTGTCAATACGCAGGATGAATATTGCATTATTTATCACATCAAGGGCTGCCTGGATTGCGGAGCATCGGAGGAAGAAATTCTTGAGGCAGTCGGTGTAACTGCTGCATTTGGCGGAGGCGCAGCCATGAGCCAAGCCGTCACGCTCGTTTTGCAGGCGATGGAAGAATTCCAGCAGATGAAGCATTGATTTTTCGACCGTGAAAGCATATTGAAAGCACACACATCTTTGCAGAGTTTGTATATAACTGGTACTATGTAAGAAAATCTCTGAAAGGATGATTCATTATTTGTTCAAGCCAAGATCAGCTTGACCTTGAATTCACGGCCGAAATGGAAAAAGCGATGCACAAGTCGCATGGAATGGGGTACGAGGAGTACAGCAGAAGCCATGTGAATCGGCTTGAAGTTGAGAAAAGACGAGAAAAGCAGTATCAAAAAAGCAAGCAGATCGTATCAGACTTGCCCATAATCGGATAAAACGCGAGGGGGACGGATGCCGATCCGTCCTTCTCCATGTTCTTAGAAGCCGCTTGACCTTAATTAAAGGAAAAGGTAAAATTTAAATATGAATACATGATCATATATCAATTTAAGAGGAGGATTTAAAATGGCTCATTCTCACGGACATACAGGACACAGCCACCATGGCAGCCGATCAGCAAATCAAAAAGCGCTGTTCATCAGCTTCGGTTTAATTTTTACTTTTATGATGATTGAAGTGATAGGCGGAATATTGACGAACAGCCTCGCTTTGCTGTCAGATGCGGGACATATGCTCAGCGACGCTGCGGCGCTTGGCTTCAGCCTCTTGGCGTTTAAAATTGGGGAAAAGGCCGCAAGCGCGAGCAAAACATTCGGCTACAGGCGCTTTGAGATTTTGGCTGCGTTTATCAATGGCATCACCCTGCTTTTGATTTCACTTTATATTTTTTGGGAAGCATACAATCGCTTTTTCAGCCCGCCGGAAGTCGCGGGAAGGGGTATGCTTGCGATTGCGACGGTTGGTCTGTTCGTCAACATTGCTGCGGCCTGGGTAATAATGAAAGGTGACACAAGCGGGAATTTAAATATGCGGAGCGCTTTTTTGCACATCATCGGCGATATGCTGGGCTCTTTCGGGGCGATCATCGCGGGCCTCCTTATGCTTTTCTTCAATTGGAACATCGCCGATCCAATCGCCAGCGCCGTCGTCGCTGCTTTGGTTCTCGTCAGCGGCTGGCGGGTGACGAAAGACTCGGTGCATATATTAATGGAAGGAAAACCGAAAGACATTGATGCGGAGGCGCTTAAAAACGGCCTGCTTTCCATCCCGTCGGTCAGGGAGGTTCACGACCTCCACATTTGGTCGATCTCATCCGATATGCCGTCATTAAGCTGCCATATCGTAGCGGATGAAAACAGTGACAGGGATAGAATTTTAAAACAAGTATCAAAATATCTAAGGAAAGAATGCAACGTGGAGCATGTGACGGTTCAAATAGAAGGGGAGCGCTGTTCCCCTCATGAATCGTGCAGCCTGGGAGCAAACCATCCCCGCTCTTAATGACGGATGTACCGATTGTTTTCGACAGCTTGGTAATAAATTCCGCTTTTCTGCCCCGGGAAGTTTTCTTGTCCCAATCTCTTTAAGAACAAATCGTTTTTTGTTAAACTTGAGAACATGTACACGAAAAGATAGGAAGACTATTGTTGTATTCAATTTTCATTTGTTATAAAATTAGAATGAGAATAAATTGAGAATGATGATTATCTATAATTGGAGGTATATTTCATGGCTGCTTCGACATTAACAATCAAAGATCTTCACGTTGAGATTGAAGGGAAAGAGATTTTAAAAGGTGTAAACCTTGAAATAAAAGGCGGGGAATTCCACGCTGTAATGGGACCGAACGGAACGGGTAAATCAACTTTATCCGCGGCGATCATGGGACACCCTAAATACGAAGTGACGAAAGGAAGCATCACGCTGGACGGCAAGGACGTTCTGGAAATGGAAGTGGACGAGCGCGCTCAAGCCGGTCTGTTTTTGGCTATGCAGTATCCGAGTGAAATCAGCGGTGTTACAAATGCCGATTTTCTCCGTTCAGCGATCAACGCGCGCAGAGAAGAAGGCGACGAGATTTCTTTAATGAAATTCATCCGCAAAATGGACGAAAACATGGAATTTCTTGAAATGGACCCTGATATGGCGCAGCGCTACCTGAACGAAGGTTTTTCAGGCGGTGAGAAAAAGCGCAACGAGATCCTTCAGCTGATGATGATCGAACCGAAAATCGCGATTCTTGACGAAATCGATTCAGGTTTGGATATCGACGCCCTTAAAGTCGTTTCAAAAGGAATCAACAAAATGCGCGGCGAGAACTTTGGCTGCCTGATCATCACGCACTATCAGCGCCTCTTGAACTACATTACGCCTGACCATGTGCACGTCATGATGCAGGGCCGCGTCGTGAAATCCGGCGGACCTGAACTTGCACAGCGCCTTGAGGCTGAAGGATATGACTGGATTAAGCATGAGCTTGGAATCGAAGACGAAACTGTCGGTCAAGAAGCGTAAGCGTTAGGGGGATAAACATGACATTGGAAACAAAACTATCTGTAGATCGGGAATATGTCAAAAGCTTCTCTGAGAAGCACCAGGAACCGGCATGGCTGCAAGATCTACGCTTAGAAGCGCTTGAAAAAGCAGAAGATCTGCCGCTGCCGAAACCTGATAAAACAAAAATTACAAATTGGAATTTTACACGGTTTGATAAGCATACTGTAGAAAATAAACCGCTTGATTCTTTGGATGATCTTTCAGATGAGGTCAAATCGCTGATCGATCTTGGAAATGAAGACAAAACGCTTTATGTCCAGAGAGACCAGACGCCGGCTTACCTTTCTCTTTCAAAAGAGCTGCAGGATAAAGGCGTCATCTTTACAGATATTCATACTGCGTTCCGCGAACACGGCGAGCTTGTCAAAAAGTACTTTATGAAAGACGGCGTAAAAGCCGATGAGCATAAATTAACTGCATTGCATGCAGCCCTCCTGAACGGCGGAGCCTTCCTTTACGTACCGAAAAACGTCGAGCTGGAAGCTCCGGTGCAGGCTGTTTATGTCCATGAAAGCAACGATACAACGCTTTTCAACCATGTACTTGTCGTTGCAGATGACAACAGTGCCGTCACATATGTAGAAAACTACATCAGCACGGTGAATCCTAAGGAAGCGGTCTTTAACATCGTGTCAGAAGTGATCACAGGCGCGAATGCCCGCGTGCAATACGGAGCCGTCGACAACCTTTCCGCAGGGGTAACGGCTTATGTCAGCCGCCGCGGAACTGCACTCGGACGCGACAGCAAAATTGAATGGGCGCTCGGTTTGATGAATGACGGAGACACCATTTCTGAAAACACGACGAATCTGCATGGAGACGGCACATTCGGCGATACGAAAACGGTTGTCGTCGGCAGAGGAGAACAGACTCAAAACTTTACAACGCAAATCATTCACCACGGAAAGCATTCAGAAGGCTATATTTTAAAACACGGCGTTATGAAAGATTCCGCGTCTTCGATCTTCAACGGTATCGGAAAGATCGAGCACGGCGCGTCAAAATCAAATGCAGAGCAGGAGTCACGCGTTCTTATGCTGAGTGAAAAAGCGCGCGGCGACGCAAACCCGATCCTATTAATCGATGAAGACGATGTAACGGCAGGACACGCTGCATCTGTCGGCCGCGTCGATCCGGTTCAGCTCTACTATTTGATGAGCCGCGGAATTCCTAAAGAAGAAGCAGAGCGCCTCGTCATTTACGGCTTCCTCGCACCGGTTGTCAATGAACTTCCGATTGAAGGCGTGAAGAAGCAGCTGGTCTCTGTGATTGAAAGGAAAGTAAAATAATGAATGCTAAAGATATTCGCGAACAGTTTCCGATTCTCAGCCAACAGGTCAACGGACACGATCTCGTTTATTTGGACAGCGCGGCCACCTCGCAAAAGCCGCGCGTCGTCATTGAGACGCTTGATGAGTATTACAACTCTTACAATTCCAATGTCCATCGCGGCGTCCATACATTAGGAACAAAAGCAACGGATGGATATGAAGGAGCACGTGAGAAGGTCAGGAAGTTTATAAACGCGAAATCGATGCAGGAAATTATTTTCACAAGGGGTACGACAACGGCCCTGAACACGGTTGCGCTCAGCTATGCCCGCGCAAACCTTAAGCCCGGTGATGAAATCGTCATTACACCGATGGAGCACCATGCGAATATTATTCCGTGGCAGCAGGCTGTCAAAGCAACCGGCGCCACGCTGAAGTACATTCCGCTTCAGGAAGACGGCACCATTTCCTTGGACGATGTCAGGGAAACGGTGACGGAAAATACAAAAATCGTCTCTGCAGCGCATGTTTCAAACGTTCTCGGTACGATCAACCCGATTAAGGAAATGGCCAAAATCGCCCACGAACACGGCGCGGTCATGGTCGTAGACGGTGCGCAAAGCACGCCGCACATGAAAATTGACGTCCAGGATTTGGACTGCGATTTCTATACGTTTTCAGCCCACAAAATGTGTGGTCCGACCGGAATCGGGGTATTTTATGGAAAAAAAGCATTGCTTGAAAACATGGAACCTGCAGAATTCGGCGGAGAAATGATCGATTTTGTCGGTCTTTACGAATCGACTTGGAAGGAGCTGCCTTGGAAATTCGAAGCCGGCACACCGATCATTGCCGGCGCGATCGGATTGGGAGCGGCGATTGACTTCCTTGAAGACATCGGACTTGATGAAATATTAGCGCATGAACACCGTTTGGCGGCATACGCGCTGGAGCGCTTTAAAGAGCTTGAAGGCGCTGTTGTCTATGGTCCGGCCGAACGTGCAGGACTCGTGACGTTCAACCTTGAAGACGTTCATCCGCACGATGTGGCAACCGTGCTGGATGCAGAAGGGGTCGCCGTCAGAGCCGGCCATCACTGCGCGCAGCCTTTAATGAAATGGCTGAACGTCTCCGCCACTGCAAGAGCGAGCTTTTATCTGTATAATACGGAAGAAGACATCGACAAACTGATTGAAGCTCTTCAGAAGACAAAGGAGTATTTCACAAATGTCTTTTAATGTGAACTTGGATACACTGTATCGCCAGGTGATTATGGATCACTATAAAAACCCGAGAAATAAAGGGGTTTTGAATGACAGCATCGTCGTTGACATGAACAACCCGACATGCGGTGACCGGATCAGGCTGACGATGAAGATAACGGACGGTAAAGTAGAAGATGCAAAATTTGAAGGCGAAGGATGCTCAATCTCAATGGCTTCTGCGTCTATGATGACACAGGCGATCAAAGGGAAAGACGTGGAGACCGCCCTTCAAATGTCACGGATCTTTTCAGATATGATGCAGGGCAAAGACTACGACGATTCGATTGATTTAGGAGATATTGAAGCTCTGCAAGGCGTTTCAAAATTTCCGGCCCGAATTAAATGCGCAACATTGTCATGGAAAGCCCTCGAAAAAGGCGTTTCCAAAGAAAACAGCGATAACGAATAAAGATTGGAGTGAAAATGGATGGCTAAGAAAATGCCGGATATCGGCGAATATAAATACGGTTTTGCCGACAAAGACGTTTCCATTTTCCGTTCAGAGCGGGGATTGACAAAAGAAATCGTTGAAGAAATTTCACGCATGAAAGAAGAGCCACAGTGGATGCTCGACTTTCGCTTGAAATCTCTTGAACACTTCTACAATATGCCAATGCCGCAATGGGGCGGAGATTTAAACTCATTAAACTTTGATGAAATCACATACTATGTAAAGCCTTCTGAGCGTTCAGAAAGATCATGGGACGAAGTGCCTGAGGAAATCAAACAGACATTTGACAAGCTCGGAATCCCAGAAGCTGAGCAAAAATATTTGGCCGGTGTATCCGCGCAATATGAGTCAGAAGTCGTTTACCATAACATGAAAGAAGACCTTGAGTCTCAAGGGATCGTCTTCAAAGACACAGACAGCGCCCTCAAAGAAAATGAAGACATTTTCCGCGAGCATTGGGCAAAAGTCATCCCGCCGACTGACAACAAGTTTGCGGCCTTGAACTCAGCGGTATGGTCAGGCGGATCATTCATCTACGTGCCAAAAGGCGTAAAAGTGGATACTCCGCTGCAAGCATACTTCCGCATCAACTCAGAAAACATGGGACAGTTCGAACGGACGCTGATCATCGTAGACGAAGGCGCTCACGTCCACTATGTAGAGGGATGTACAGCACCTGTTTATACGACGAACTCCCTTCACAGCGCGGTTGTTGAGATCATCGTTAAAAAAGGCGGCTACTGCCGTTATACAACGATTCAAAACTGGGCGAACAACGTCTTCAACCTTGTGACAAAGCGTGCGGTTTGTGAAGAAAACGCGACGATGGAATGGATCGACGGAAACATCGGCTCCAAGCTGACAATGAAATATCCTGCCGTTATCCTGAAAGGCGAAGGCGCGCGCGGCATGACGCTTTCTATCGCCCTGGCAGGAAAAGGACAGCATCAGGATGCCGGTGCGAAAATGATTCACCTTGCACCGAATACGTCATCCACAATCGTTTCAAAATCAATCTCAAAACAAGGCGGAAAAGTCACATACCGCGGAATCGTACACTTCGGACGCAAAGCCGAAGGCGCCCGCTCAAACATCGAGTGCGATACGCTGATCATGGACAACAAATCAACTTCTGATACAATCCCATACAATGAAATTTTGAACGACAACATTTCATTGGAGCACGAAGCGAAAGTATCAAAAGTATCTGAAGAGCAGCTCTTCTACTTGATGAGCCGCGGTATTTCTGAAGAAGAAGCAACAGAAATGATCGTCATGGGCTTCATCGAGCCGTTCACGAAAGAACTGCCGATGGAATACGCAGTCGAAATGAACCGTCTTATCAAGTTCGAGATGGAAGGTTCTATTGGTTAACCCTTGATACTAAAGGGGGTGATCAGACTTCGATTTGATTGCACCCGATTAAACTTTATGTTTGTGTACCGCAGATATAATCTATTGCCTATCGATTTTCTAAAAGGCGTAGAAATGTATCTGCGGTTTTTTCTTTAGCTTTTTATTTCATAAAAGGTTTGAATTTTGCTTCCTAACGATTAGTTATGCCAAATTACATATCAACAGGAAAATATAATCCTTCATCTGTTCTGCCTTCCTTCCTATACTTCTAAAATTCACCCGAACACGGAAAACGAATCATATTGATTAGGCCAAAAAACCTCTAACTTATAAAGATTTCTGAGAATGTTGTTGTGAAAAATTATTCCTTTTATGTAAAATGATGACTATGAACAAAAGGGAATTGCTATTTTGGGTTTTTAAAAAAAATTATAATCTTGCGAGAAAGGAAGAGGATATGTGAGCGTGATACCATATGATTTGGTTGCGACGAAAATGAATTTTTGGTATACAGCCTTAAAAAACAATTGGACAGGCAAGGCTGAGGATACTAAGAAAGAAGTTGAACGAGAATTAGAACAAATGGAACAAAATCAGGATGTGATTGTCTATTACAACTTACTGCTCTTCCGGCATAATCTTCAACTTGATTATATGTATTCTAAACCCGGTGTAAATTTAAATAGTCGTTTTGATGTGTTCAAAAAGATTCGCGATCAGAATAATCTGGAAGGAATGTTGGATTATTATTATCATTTTTTCGCTGGAATGTATCATTTCAGACAAAAAGAATTAATCCTTGCGCTGAATTTTTATAGGGATGCCGAGAAAAAACTCGATTCTTTTGATTGTGATGAACTGGAAAAGGCTGAATTTTATTTCAAGGCATCTGAAGTGTATTACCATATGAAACAAACCATCTTTTCGATGAATTATGCAAGTCGTGCGTATAACTTATTCAAAAAGTATGATACTTACGGTGAGCGTCGAGTACAAAGTCAGTTTATTATTGCAGGTAACTGGCTAGATCATATGTATCCCGAAAAAGCTCTACATAATTTAAATAAAGCGCTTAAAGAGTCAGAGACACAAGGAATTCTTCATCTTATGGGTTCATCACATTTAAATATCGGAATATGCTACAATAAATTGGAAGATGTCGATAAAGCAACCTACCATTTTCAAAGAGCTCTGAACCTTTATAAAGAGGAGAAGCATAGTTTTTTGCCAAAAACATTATTCAACCTCGCACATGTCAGGGCAAAGCAAGGGAAGTTGTCAATAACTGATGACCTATACTATGAAGGCAAAGAGTTGGCTGAAAAGAACAAGAATTTAGATATGCTTGCAAAGTTTGATTTAATAAAAGGGCTTTATCTTTCATTTGATCTGGATATGGTTCGCGAATCGTTCAAGTTTTTCGAAAGTAAAGGCAAGTATGCAGACATGGAGGAATACGGTCTTATAGCGGCTGAACTATTAGAGAAAAAAGAAAAAATTCGAGATGCAGTGGAATTCTACCGGATAACAGTTAATGCGAGAAGACAAATTCAAAGGAGTGCTTTTCTACATGTAAACTAAATCGTTCTAGGGGTAGTTAAAGCAGCAGGATTTCTTACTATAAAAAAGAATTTCCCCCAGCATTATTAAAACCTCAAATTTTGATTACTTGATTATTATTTTAAGTAATCGCAGAAAGAAAGGTCGGTCTATGGCAAGCTATTTAAAATCCAGAATCGTATCTTATCTGTTTATTCTTTTGGGAGTGGGGACCGGATTCGCAATTTGCGAGGTGTCAATGGAAAATCCGAATTACTCCTCAGCTTGCGCGGTCTTTATCATAGGTTTTACGATTGGGGAATGCTTCATGATTAGAAAATGGTAAATTTTGATCATGACGGGATACTCTTTACCCTCTTCTATAAAGTGGGACAGACAGTTGAAAAGCCGGTAAATTCATAGCCTTGTATTTCAACAGTAACTTCTTCTATATGCGGGTTTCATTTTTTCATCTTTGCTTAATACATTAAATCACCTCCTTTATACAGTATTTGTCCATTAAAGAAGAACAGGATCTTCTTGTCAAATATCTTTATTAGATCATATTGTCATGTATAATGAAGGGTATAGCATGTGACATTCATACTGTATAAGAAAGGATATGACCAGTGAAAATGTTGAAAAAGGCTGTGTTGATAGCCGCTGTTTTCTTGCTGGCCGCATTTGCCGGGAGTACAGAAGCCTTTGCTATGCCTTCCAAAGGCGCGGTGAAATTCAGGACGGATGCCAATACATATACGAAATCAGCCACTTCGATCGTTGTCACTGGAAAAAGCCCTGTTACGGGAACGATGATTGCCGTCAGGCTGATCAATAAAAAAGGGACTGTCCTGATCTATCGAGATGTTCATTTAACGCGCGGAAAGCCTCATTTTCGGGTGAGCTTTCCGACGAAAAAGCTGAAACCGGGCAAGTATGACGTCTGGGTGGATGCCGTCAAAGGAAAGAAGTGGCACGGGGAATTGAAGCGCTACATTGTCATCAAGCATTGATCTCTTTTATGATGGACGGAGGGCTGTGTAATGACTGTCGTGGGTTTTTGCGTATTATTATGTTCTGCATTTATCCATGCATCGTGGAACTATCTTTCTAAAAAAGCCGATGGAGGCGTTCCGTTTATCTGGCTGTTCACAGCGATTGCAGCCGTCATCTACACGCCGTTGGCCATAGGTGTCGTCATATATGAAAAGCCTGAGATCGGCATCTGGCAGCTTGTCATCATCATGGCGAGCATCCTTGCTCACTTGGGCTTTTTTCTTGTTCTTCAAAAAGGATACAAAAAGGGCGATCTCTCCCTTGTCTATCCGATCGCGAGGGGGACAGGCCCGCTGCTCACCTGCATGCTGGCGGTCGCCTTTTTTGGCGAGACGTTGACGCTGCCCGCTATTATAGGGATTCTATTGATTGTGATCAGCATTCTTTTTTTTACAGGGGGAGTGAAGCGGTTAAAAGAATCAGGCTCGTTCACACCGGTTCTTTACGGGCTGGCGGTCGGCGGCATTATTGCCGCATATACTCTCCTTGATAAAGCAGCGGTCAGCCGGTTTCTCATTCCGCCATTGCTGCTGGATTATTGCAATACGCTCGGCCGCCTGGTCATATTGACTCCTTATGCCGCGAAAAGCTGGAGTGAAGTCCGGTTTGAGTGGAAGCATCACCGGATGGAAGCTGTCGGGGTCGGGGTTTTTAATTCTTTGGCTTATATTTTGGCGCTGAGTGTCATGGTATTTGCCCCGGTCAGCTATGTGGCGCCTGTTCGGGAAATCAGCATTTTAATCGGAACCGTGATGGGGGCGGTTCTTTTGTCCGAAGGTTTCGGACGACTGAGGATCATCGCGGCTGCCTTAATGGTGCTTGGCGTGATATCTGTAGCCGCTGGTTAGGTTGTGCTCCATCGGTGTGATCCGTTATATTTGTAGAATAAACAGAAATGAAAAAGGTGTTAGTCATGAAATCTTTTATTGTAGTCGGAGCGGGCATCCTCGGCGCTTCAGCCGCTTATCATCTTGCAAAAAAGGGCGCGGATGTGACATTGATTGACCGCGGAGAGCGGGGAAGGGCTACAGATGCCGCGGCTGGAATCGTCTGCCCCTGGCTTTCGCAGCGCAGGAACCAGGCATGGTACAAGCTTGCAAAAGGCGGTGCGGCGTACTATGCCGATTTAATCAAGCAGCTTGAAGCTGACGGAGAATCGGATACGGGGTATAAACGGACAGGCGCTATCAGCTTGCATACAGACGAGCGAAAGCTGGAGAAAATGGAAGAACGGGCGCATCTAAGGCGCAAGGAAGCGCCCGAAATCGGCGAGATCACCCGGTTATCCCATGAGGAAACGAAGCGTTTATTTCCGCCTTTGGCAGAGGGGTACAGCTCGGTTCATATCAGCGGAGCCGCGCGCGTGAACGGAAAATTGCTGCGCCGCTCACTTGTGAATGCCGCAAAAAAATACGGAGCTTCTGTTGTTTCAGGAAACGCTTCATTGCTCTATGAAGGAAACCGGGTAACAGGGATCTCCACAGGGGACAAGAAAATATACGCTGATCAGGTGCTTGTCACAGCGGGAGCTTGGGCGGACGAGCTCTTGAAGCCGCTCGGCGTTCGTTTTTCAGTCAGCTACCAAAAAGCGCAGATCGTCCACCTTTGTCTTCCTGATGCCGATACCGGCAGCTGGCCTGTTGTGATGCCTCCGAATGACCAATACATACTGGCATTTGAAGACGGCCGGATCGTTGCCGGCGCTACTCACGAAAATGAAGCGGAACTGGACGATCTTCGGGTAACGGCCGGCGGCCTTCACGAAATTTTCTCAAAGGCGCTTGCCGTTGCGCCGGGGTTGGAATTGAGCGAGCTGCTTGAGGCGCGCGTAGGCTTCAGGCCGTTTACACCAGGCTTTCTCCCCGTGATCGGCTCATTGCCGAACATTTGCGGGCTCCTCGTTGCCAACGGTCTCGGCGCTTCAGGGCTTACGTCAGGTCCGTACCTTGGCGCTGAATTGGCAAGGCTCGCTTTGGGAGAAGAGCCTGAGCTTGATATCGCTTTATATGATCCGGCCGGCGCGCTTGAAAGTTGAATCAACGTGCAGAAAAAAGTTCACTCTAGCTTCGAGTGAACTTTTTTCTTGTTTACAGTTTTAAAATAGAATATTGTTCAATATAAATTCATGGAGGAAAATTTTGGGTGAATGAGCTGGCTTTATTTGAAGTGCATGCCGGTTTTTTGAATCGGCTGCCTCTGATTCTAAACAAATTTGGAAAATGAAGGAGGACCGCCATGATCCAGTTTGACTTTGAGTATTACAGGCCCCAATCTGCGCAGGAAGCGGTAAAGCTCTTTCAAAGCCTGGAGCGGGAGGGGAAAAAGCCGGCGTATTGTTCCGGCGGAACAGAACAGTTGACGCTCGGACGGATGAATGTGATCCATACAAATGCCGTCATCGATATTAAAGATATACCTGAGTGCAGGACTTTGCAATTTGAACGGCATCACCTTGCTTTAGGCTCGGCGCTAACACTGACGGAGATCACGGAAAACGGCGGCTTTCCGCTGTTGAGCAAAGCGGCGAGAGAGGTGGCCGACCATACGGCGCGCAATAAGATTACGCTTGGCGGCAATATTTGCGGGCAGATCTTTTACCGCGAAGCGGTGCTGCCTTTTTTATTAACCGACAGCAAAGTGGTGACAGTTGGAGACAAGGGGAAAAAGCGCTATCTGATTCACGACGTATTTGATCAGCAGCTGAAGCTGAGCAAGGGAGAAATCCTCATTTCGCTTTTGATTGAAGAACGCTATCTTCATCAGCCTTTTGCAAGCATAAAAGTGAGGCAGCGATGGGATACGGGATATCCTTTGGCAACGATTTCGGCTCTCGAAATAGACGGACGCGTCCGCTGTGCATTCAGCGGTGTCTGCTCTTATCCGTTTCGCTCCGCTGAAGTGGAATCTGCGTTGAATGACGAGGCACTCCCTGTTGATCAAAGGGTGGAAGAGGCGATCAACCGCCTGCCCGGTCCTGTATTGGACGATGCGCAAGGTTCCGCAGAGTACCGCACGTTTGTCATCAAACATACTCTGTTTGACATTCTCGGCATGCTGAAAAAGGAAACCTTATGACAAAGCGCTAAAAGGATGGAAGTAACCCTTGAGATGAACGGAGAAAAAAGGCCGGCTTCCATCAAGCCGGCCGACACGCTTTTAGATGTGCGTGGAGGAAGGCTCGGATTGAGCTCGGCTGTTTGAACGGAGACTGCGGGATCTGGGCTGTCAGTGTAGATAATCGGCCCATGAAGCCGTGCCTCGCGGCTGCTGCACAGCAGATTTCTTTCGTTTTATGGATAAAAAATCGGTGCTGAACAAAAAAACAGAGGTTTGAAAAAAGAGCGCTGAGCAGGCGCTTTTTTTGTTCAATTCAAAACGCCCGAGCCCCAAATATCCTCCGCCCATTCAGGGTGATCAATGAACGGATTGCGGTTATGCTGGTATTGCTGATAGATGATATCGTTCCGCTTTCTTTCGAGGGCATCGACAGGGTCTTCATGATGCCATTTCAATAAAACCGACATTTTTCCGTGGTACGGTTTAGACCCGTTGTTCGTTGTATTGTTCATTTCAAGATCCGGATGACCGTCGTCCCCTTCATAGCGGACCGCCATATAGAAAATCATTCTGGCGACATCGCCTTTGATGCTTTTGTCAGGTTCCCAGGAATCGCCGTCATAGTAGTTTCCGGGAGCTCCGGGATAGGGGCTGCCGCCTTCGTCAAAATCAAGGTTTCCGCGGGCGGCGTTAACTTGCACATCGCTGGGCCTGAGGTGATGCAAATCTGTCCCGGGTCCTTTGCTTGTCCCGAAATCACCGTGCGATTTTGCCCATACGTGCTCGCGGTTCCAATCGCCCGTTTGCCCCCCGTTCGCCTGTTTAGAGCGCGACTCTCTGGAATATAACAGTATCACGTTGTTTCGATTGGCCGGATCTTCATCCGTTGCTTTCAGCGCTTCCCATACCTCGCTGTAAGACAGCTCTCGATGATCGTCGATTGTGTCGTGAAGCGCTCGTTTTAAAGCTTCACCTGTTTTGCCCTGCGCCTGTTCGTAGTAATCTGCCGGAGCCGAGGATTGTACGGGTAAGGAAAACAGCTGGAAGGCCTCTGCGTTTTGGGCGGGCGCGCACATCGCCGACAACATCAAAATAAACGGAATGACACACTTTCGGTTCATCTATCGATCCCCTCCTTTTCATTTCTTTCATTATCCAATCTTTTCATGAAAAGGAAATATCATTTTGATTACGGTTTTCTTACGGTCTTGTAAATGAAGCTTTCCACCTTTCAAGAGCTTCCAGACCGGCTTTTTCTTTCAGCTGTTTTTCCGCCGCTTGGACACCTTCTTCAATGGCCGCGCAGTATCCGAACAAATAATAGCGCAATGCGGCATTCATGATGACTTGTTTTCTTTCGTATTCCGTATCCGCCGATTCATCTCCGGCGAGAACGGCTGTTATTTTTTCCGCCTGCTCTTCAGCAGACAGCGGTTTGTTGAGCTTTGCTTCCTCTGCGTAAAGTCCGTATTCTTCAGGTTTTAATATAAAAGAATCGATCTCGCCGTTTTTTATTGTAAACACAAAGCTGCCTCTGTGGACCGGCACATCTTCCGAGCCCTCCGCCCCTGGACAATGAACACTTCTTTGTACGTCAAGCGCTGAAATACGGGATGCATTTTCTGTATGGCCGTCCGGTGAAATGCGCCCATCATAAGCTTGTCGGCATCAGAGAAGTTGACCAGTTTTTCTGCTGTATTCAACACGGTGCGGACGCCGATTTCCTCGCGGATTTTCCTCATGCGAACAAACGGTTTGCAAAATGTTTCGGCGGCGGCGAATCCGATTAAAGCCTTTTCGAGTGAGCGTGCCGTTTGCGCTGGGGCAGTCTCAGAGGGGATTCCGAGTTTGTCCAGGACATCTTTTACGCTCGTTCCATATTTGGGCGGCAATGCATCGCTGCCGTGGAGAAACGCAGGAACGCCGTTTCCTGCGAGAAGGAGGGAGACGGGAATGGTTGCTAAAAAAGAATGTCTTCCTGTATAAGGTCCTGCAAAATCGATGACCGCCTCTTTTACAGCTCTGGAAAGGCTCAATGATTCCGAGCTGTTCCGCAATGCTTCGGTAAACGCGAACAATTCTTCAGGGGACTCCGTTTTGATCCTCTCCGCTATTAACAACGCGGCTGTCTGAGCGGGGCTTGCATTTCCCGTAACAATCGCTTCAGCAGCCTGTCTGGCCTCTTCATAAGTTAAATCCCGGGCGCCCCTTTTTCCTCTGGCCACTTCTTTAATCCACTGCTGCAATGTCAACTCTCTCCTTTACATGCTGATCTTTCTTATGACTTTACATGAAAATGCAGAAAAGGAACAGTCGAGATGATCAGCTTAATGATTGATAGAAAATGTGACGATTTTCTGGATTGCTCGTGTTGATTTATGTATTTTAACTGAAAACACGCTGAAATTTAGAGGATTTTTCAATGCTATCAGCGCTGCGATCATTTAATATGTTAAAAAATTTAACATGGAAGAAGGGGAGATTAAAAAATGGGAATGCCGGCTTACAAAACAGAAGAGGTGAAAAAGAACGAAAAACGCAAAAAGGAATTTCCGCATATTTATGTCATTCTGGCTGTCATGATTGGTCTTATGGCGCTTGCGACATATGTCATTCCGGCAGGCGAATATGAACGGGTGGAAAGTCCGGACGGCAGGGAAATGATTGATCCAGCGTCCTACAAACGGGTCGAACAGACGCCGGTTGATATTCTTGGCTTGCTTACGGCGGTTCCGAAAGGGATGACAGAAGCGGCTCCGATTATTGTGTTTACGTTTGTGATTGGCGGAGCTTTTGCCGTTCTGAGGAAAGCATCTGTCATTGAGCTCGGCGTCCGTCTGTTGGCCGATCAGTTCAGGAACAAGCCTGTTTTCGTTACGCCTGTCTTAATATTCGTTTTCTCCGGCATTTCCTGTTTTATCGGGACGCCTGAGCTTTCGATCGTTTATGTCCCTGTCATTCTTCCTTTGCTGCTGTCCCTCGGATATGACCGGATGACAGCAGCAGCAATCGCATTGTGCGGGACGATCGCCGGCTTTACGAGCGCTTTGACAAACCCATTTACCGTGGGAACCTCACAAATGATTTCCGGTCTCCCGCTTTATTCCGGGATGGGGTACAGGGCGGTCATCTTTGTTGTCGTTACGGCGATTGCCGCTGTTTATGTGCTCAAATATGCGGAAAAGATCAGAGCGCATCCTGAAAAAAGCCTGACGGGCAAGGAAGCAGTCGAACCCGTGCCGGCTTTTAAAGCAGGCGGACGGGTGAAATGGGCCGGGATCGCGGCGCTTGGGTTGTTTGCCGGCTTGATTGGGTGTGTAATTTATTTCAGGTGGGATATGCTGACAATGGCGGGCTATTTCCTGGCGCTCGGCATCATTCCTGCTTACATCGCCGGCATGAATTCGAGAGACATTGCCGAGTCCTTTAATGAGGGTTTTAAAGAAGTGCTCGTCGGTGCGATGATTTGCGGCATTGCAAGAGCTGCAGCAGTCGTTATGGCCGACGGGCAGATCATGGATACGATTGTTTACGGCTTGTCTCATGCTGTCTCACAGCTTCCTTCGTATTTAACGGTTACGGCGATGCTCTTTACACAGATGCTGTTTAACTTTTTTGTTCCAAGCGGAAGCGGACAGGCTTTAATAATGATGCCGATTATGGCGCCTTTGGCTGATATCGTCGGAATTACGCGGCAGACGGCGATTCTGGCCTTCCAATTCGGAGACGGTTTTTCAAACATCGTCTTTCCGACATCGGGATATTTTATGGCGACGCTTGCGATCAGCCGGATTGCCTGGAACAAATGGCTGCGATTCATCCTTCCGCTGTTTTGCCTCTGGATGGGAGCGGCCGTGCTTTTCCTGATGTTTGCTAACGCTGTCGGCTGGTCGTAAATGGATAAAAAGGCGGGGGAATCTCCGCTTTTTTATTATTTACCCATCATTCCTTGAGAAGAAAAAATATGCAAAAATATGAAAAAACTAGACTTTAAACCTATCTGTGGATATACTAATTTAGTAATTGTTCGAATTTAAGATTGTCCGGTATTTTCGGGCTGAAGGAAGGTATCCGCAGATGAAAAAGATGGCCAGATTGTATATGCTCATGCTTAACGTGTTTATCGTGATGCTTGGTATAGGCTTGATTATTCCACTCATGCCTACGTTTATAGAAGAATTCGGCGCGTCAGGCAGCACGCTCGGATTGCTGATCGCGGCTTCGGGGATTACCCAGCTGCTGTTTTCGCCCGTTGCCGGGGAAATGACTGATAAATACGGAAGGCGGAAAATGATCATTTTAGGAATCGGTGCGTTTGCGGTTTCCCAGCTGCTTTTCGCCTTGGCGAGCCAGATGTGGCTGCTGTTTGTTTCCCGCCTTCTCGGCGGAGCGGGAGCTGCGTTTTTGGTGCCGGCCATGTTTGCCTACATCGCTGACATCACATCGGAAAAGGATCGAAGCAAAGGGATGGGGCTGATCAGCGCCGCGATGTCTCTCGGCTTTGTCATCGGTCCGGGAGCAGGCGGATATTTGGCGGCGTTCGGGCTCACCTTCCCGTTTTACGTGTCAGCCGGATTAGCCGGCTTGGCGACGGTTTTATCGCTTCTTGTCCTCCCGGAAACGCTCAGTCAAGAAAAGATGCTTGAAAAGCGCCGCTCCGTTCAAAAGCGCGAACCGCTCGCTAAGCAAATGGCGCGCGCGCTGCGGTCGCCGTATGCATTTCTGTTTATCCTCGTGTTCATCTTGAACTTCGGGATCATGAATTTCGAGGCGGTATTCAGCCTTTATGTCGATCATAAGCACGGCTTTACACCGGGAGACATTGCCTTTGTCATAACAGCGGCAAGTCTGATCGGCGTGTTCGTCCAGGCGGTGGCTCTCGGGATGCTGACGAACCGCTTCGGCGAAAAAAAGCTGATGAACATGACGCTGATCGGTTCTGCCGGAGCGCTTGCCGTCTGCTCGATTGCCGGTTCGTACTGGCTGGTTTTCGGGGCAACAATTGTTTTCTTCATGCTGACGTCCATTCTTCGACCGGCGATTAATACGCTGATTTCAAAAATGGCCGGAGATGAACAGGGATTTGCCGCAGGCATGAACAATGCGTTTATGAGCCTTGCCAACATTGTCGGACCGACAGTGGCCGGTCTGTTATTCGATGTGAACGTAGAAATTCCATATATTTTTGGTGTGGTCGTTCTCGTGCTCAGCTTTTTGGCGGCAGTCAGCTGGGGGCGGAAGCAGCAGGCGCGCACAATTCCTGAAAAAGTATAAGGGAGCCGGCACATATGCCGGCTTTTTTATGGTGAAATGCTCAAATCATCAAATATGCCGGCGCGGCTTTACATCCTCCGATTGCCGCGGGGAAGGGATTTCTCACAACCCAAGCAGCATTTGAATTCTGAGCGCGAGTCTCAAGCGCAAGGTCGTGTCCGCATCTTTCAGGCTTTTCCCGAGCAGTTCCTCGCATTTTTCAAGCCTGTAGATGACGGTGTTTCTGTGGATGTACAGGCGCTTGGCCGTTTCAGAAATCTGACAGTGCGTTTCCAGATAGACGGACAATGTTTGCAGGAGCCCTGGGTCATCCTTCGGCAGGCTGGCAAGCTGATGCAGCGCATGCGTGTAAAATGTCTTCAAATCATCAGCCGGAATCATGCGCAAAAGCTCTGACACGTCTTTCATATGGTACGTCTGGATGAACTCGGTGCTGCCTGACAAATGGCCGGAGTGGAGCGCATCGACGGCTTCTTTGCAAATGTGCGGAACGTCTCTCAGCTGATGGCTGAGGTTGCTGATTCCAAAAGAAATCGTCCGCTGAAAATGCTCAGATGCATGGCGCTGAAACGCCTTTAAAAATCCGCCTACGGCTGCATTCATTTCAGCCCAGCTGTCCGTCGCCTCGGCCAGCAGGAAGCATATGTTTCCTTTTGTGAAAAGGTGCGGAGGAAACGGGAAGTCAACCAGCTCTTCTTCCAGGCGTTCGAACACGGAATCTGATTCAAGCTGATTTTCCGTGAAGCTGAGCGATTTTTCGCGGCGGTCCAATTTGCCGGCGATGCACACATATTTTTGATCCCACTTGAGCTGAAATTCTTTTGCTCGGTTTTTAATTTCTTCAGCAGAGGAAAAGGCGCCGTCCAAAAAATTGCTGAAAAACTCGTTCCGCGCTCTTCGCAAATATTGTTTGAGCGCATTTTCCTTCAGCAGCTCAAAGGCGATGACATTGGCGGCTTGTTCGAGGGTTAACAGCAAGCCTTTGTCTGAAGGGGAAATCATCCCGCAGACAACGAGGAAGCCGCATTTTTTTTCATGAGTATAGATCGGAAATACCGAATAGGTTTGTTTGTCGGGAATCGTTGAAAAACAGGTGAGCCCCGTTCTGTTTCCTTTTTGAAATATTCCTTCATAATCCGACAGCGTCCCGGCGGCATCTGCTTTTGAGGAGGCAATCGGCTTGAGGTGCTGATTGAATAGAAGAACGGGAAGCTTTAAAACAGCAGAGACGTTATGCAAGAGCGATTGAATGCTTTTTCCGCTCATAATATGGCTTGTGAACTTTTTTTGAGCGGCGATGGCCTGTTCGAGTTCTGCCGTCCGTTTGTCTAAAATATGGCTCAGTGTATGATTGACAATATCACCGAGGCGGACATCTTCATTTAGCTCGATGATCGGAAATGTCCGCTCGTCGGCAAGCTTGATCACCTCGTCGGGTATTTCCTGCAAAAAGCGGGTTTTGATACCGAGTCCGGCGCAGCCCCGCCTGATCATCCTTTCAATCAATTCCTTCAATAAAAAAGGCCGGTCTTTTAAATGGTATGCGGTCGTGACGAGGAGTTCGCCATGATGCAGATAATCGGCAATATCTGGCGCATCCATCATATTGATGTGTTCAATGTTCCGGGTTACGCCCGCCTTTCCAGCGGCAAGCGTTGCGCCTTTAAATACAGGGAGTTTCATCATGTCATAGATATTCATTGATCTGTACAGGCCTCCTTTGTCATTTTAGTCATTTTCAACAAAAAATGAGCGGATTTGTGACATTTATGCCGATGTTTATTTTTCATGTTACCAGTAAAATTGTATTTATATAGAGAGTTGTAAAGAAATATAACAAGAAAATAGAAAGGAAGTTTCTTTACATGACCATTGGTATTCATAAGACCGGAGAAAGTACAGCCCGCAATATCGAAGACATGATCAATTGGCTGGCATCATTCGGTGAAAGCGGAGAAGGAGGGGTGACAAGGCTTCTCTATTCAAAGCCGTGGCTCAGCGCCCAGCAGTCGTTGAAGGAAAAGATGGAGGACTGGGGAATAGAGCCGTACTTCGATGATGCCGGAAATCTGTTTGGGAGAATAGAAGGTACAGAGAACCGTACGAAAGCGATCTTGACCGGTTCACACATTGATACGGTCATCAACGGAGGGAAATTCGACGGAGCGTACGGGATTTTAGCGAGCCTTTTGTCTGCCAAACACCTTCTGGACACGTACGGCAGGCCGAAAACGTCAATCGAAGTCGTGTCTCTGTGCGAGGAAGAGGGAAGCCGTTTCCCTTTGACTTTTTGGGGATCGGGGAATTTAACGGGCTTGTTTGACTGTCAAAAGACGCCGGCTGTGCACGATCGGGACGGAGTATCGATTGAGCAGGCGATGAAAGATTGCGGTTTCGGAAAACGGCGGTACAGGCGCCCGTTCAGGCGTGATGTGAAGTGCTTTATCGAGCTTCATATTGAACAGGGGAGCATTCTTGAGGAGAGCGGCCGTCAAATCGGCATTGTCACGGACATCGTCGGACAAAGACGGTTTACGGTTATGGTCAAGGGAGAAAGCAACCATGCCGGGACGACGCCGATGAACGCCAGAAAAGATGCGGTGGCCGTCTCGGCATTGTGCATTTCCTATTTGACGAACAAGGCTAAAGCTGCTTATCCGCTTTTAACAGCAACGGTCGGGAGGATTGAAGCAAAGCCGAATGTGCCGAATGTCATATCAGGAGAAGCTGTTTTTTCTCTTGATCTCCGCCATCATCATGATGCGGTGTTGGACCGGTATTGCGACGATATTTTTGCTTATTTCACAGAGCTGGCCGGCGAATGGAACGTTCAGATCACAGTTGAACAGACGACGGATGCGAAGCCTGTGAGGATGGACCGGGATTTGATTCAACTCTCAAAACAGTCGGCCGAGGATCTTGACGTATCCTATCAGGAGATGGTCAGCGGGGCGGGGCACGATGCCCAGGTTTTCGGCCCGCATTGCCCGACGTCACTGCTGTTCGTTCCGAGCCGGAAGGGCATCAGCCATTCGCCGGAAGAATGGACAAAACCGGCTGATCTTGCAGCCGGCGTTGAGCTCTTGACTCATGTATTATACAGGCTGGCATATGAATGAAAGGAGAAAAAGATCATGACAATTGGCGAAATGAATATTCCGAAACGGACAATTATGACTCCCGGTCCTGTCGAGGTTCATCCGAGAGTGCTGAGGGCGCTTTCCTCACCTGTACTGGGACAGTTCGATCCTGCATTTACAGACATGATGAACGACGTCATGGCGCTGCTTCGGCAGATTTTCCGAACGACAAATAAATGGGCATTCCCGATAGACGGGACATCGCGGGCCGGGCTTGAAGCCGTCCTTGCCAGTCTCATCAAACCGGGGGACAGGGTGCTCATTCCCATTTTCGGACGGTTCGGCTATCTGCTTGCCGAGATTTGCGAACGGTACCAGGCTGATGTTTATACAATGGAATGCCCGTGGGGAGACGTTTTTGAACCGAAAGAGGTCATCTCCGAAATCAAACGGACGAAACCGGAGATTGTTGCGGTTGTGCACGGCGAGACATCGACGGGATGCATTCAGCCGCTCGAAGAAATCGGCCGGGCCTGCCGGGAGCTTGATGTGCTTTGTGTAGTCGATGCGGTGGCTACAATCGGCGGCACGGATGTCAATACGGATGAATGGTGTCTTGACGCGGTCGTCGGCGGTACGCAAAAGTGTTTATCCGTTCCTTCAGGTATGGCGCCGATCACATTTAACAGCCGGGTTGAAAAGCGCATCAATGAAAGGAAAAAGGTAGAACGGGGCATTGCCACAAGAGAAGATATCGTGCTTGAAACGGGACGCTTGCCGATTTCCAGCAATTATTTTGACCTCGGCATGCTGATGGATTATTGGAGCCCGAGGCGCCTTAATCATCATACAGAAGCGACTTCGATGCTGTACGGCTTGCGCGAAGGAGCGCGGGTCGTTCTTGAGGAAGGGCTCCGCGAGCGATTCTCAAGACACCAGCTCCATGAAACAGCACTAATCAAGGGCATCAAAGCGATGGGACTCGAATTGTTTACGGAAGGCCGGAAAAAGCTGCCGACCGTCACTTGTGTGAAAGTTCCTGATCGGGTTGACGCAGATCTTGTCAGGAAGATGATGCTTGACGACTTCGGCGTCGAAATCGCCAGCTCTTTCGGGCCGCTGGCCGGAAAGATATGGAGAATCGGAACGATGGGATACAGCTGCCGGAAAGAAAATGTTCTTTTTACATTGGCTGCTCTCGAAGCTGTTCTCATTCGCACAGGTGCTTCAGTATCGCCGGGAAATGCGCTTCAGGCGGCACTGGATTTCTATCATGAGTAGGCTTCTGAGATAGAGGAAGGCTCGTGTTTGACGGCTCCGGCACGCGCGGGGCAACAGGTGGAACATGGCTGAACGAAAGAGATACAAAAAGCGGTTCACTAGTGCAGAAAAACAGCCTGCGATCAGGCTGTTTTTTTTGTGATGACCAGCAAAATAATTTGTGAAATCAATTTGTAATTTGAAAAATTTTGCAGAGGTTTATGCTATATTAGACTTGTGAATAAATAAAGGAGGTATCAAGGTAGAAGAGGCGGAAATAATGACAACGCCTCCAATCGCTAGCAAAAGAAGAAGTTGCAAAACAGTCAAATATCTCCATTCAGAGAAGATAAACTTACACTGATCCACCTCATGAGCCTACTTCCCCAGAAAATAAAGATCACCTCTCTCGTTAACGCTTTCAGGACCGGCTCCTAAAATATGAATAAACGGTGTCCCGGAAAGCTGAAATACATAAAAATAGAAACTCAATGCTGTGCTTAGGAAAAATTATTTTAAGGAGAGAATAATGAAGAAAAAACGGTTCGGAATCTTGTTCTTAGTTCTTTTCTTGTTACTGTTTAATACAGCTTCACAAGCGGCTGATCCAAATCAAAAAACAACTGAAGAAGTACTTCTGAACGCCTTTGATAAGTTTGGTTTAGTTAGTTCTGTGATTGGAAAAACAGACCAGTTATATCAATCGGCCCAGATGATACTCGCAGCGAAGAAAAACTCCGAGAATACTTAGATGAGAACTTACCTCCAGATGCAAAAGAGAAATACGAAATTGAAATTATTAAAAGAAATGTCGAAGAAATGAAGAAGGAAATCCGTGAGAATTTAAAACAAGAGCATTAAATCCAGAAAAGCAGGCTGAGAGGCCTGCTTTTCTGTGGTTGTGTGAGTTCCTTCTGGTGCAATGCGATAGATCTGTTCCTATTCCAACGATCTTAAATAACCCGCCAATACAGTATCGATCCTTTCAGCCGTCAGCCTTTCAGGGGCCATGATCAAATGAAGCGCCAGCCCGTCGACAAGGGCGTATAGATGCTCGGTTTCCTTAAGAACATCGATCCCGGTCTTTTTTTCGGTTTTTACCAGCATTTCAACAGCCGATTTGCAGGCTGAATAAATGCCTTCATTCATCTCCTTTCTCAACGGTTTGAGCTCCGGATCGCTGAGCGATTTGGCTGTAAATGCATACCATGCCTCCATTTCCAGTTTTCGCTCTTCATCAAGAGGCATAAGCTGAAAAAGAAGCTGTTTGACGTTTTCAGCCGGTGTACCGTTAAATGTCATGTTTTCGATACGCGTTTTGACCCGGTTTGCCACAAGCCTCATTGAATAAATGAAAAGCTCAGACTGATGGGGAAAATAATGGCGCATCGACCCGGCCGAAAGTCCGGCTTCCTTAGCGACATTTCTGACGGTGCATTGTTCAAGTCCATCTCTGTGAATCACATTCCACACCGCTTCGGCAATTTTTTCTTTTTGTTTTTCGTGATCAACTATTTTTGGCATACACACATTATAACACGGGTGTATTATTTAATACATCTGTGTTATAATTTTTTAGTACGAATGTGTTAAAAAAAGAGAGGCGGATAAAAGGTGATTGGTTTATTGATTTTAGCTTGTGAAATCGGCTTTTGGATTTTTATTCTGCTTGGACTTATTTTTCGCTATATGGCAGGCTGGAAAAAGGCTGGTTTGATCATGTTTGCATGCACACCGGTTTTGGATTTACTGCTTTTGGCTGCAACGTCGCTTGATCTGCACAATGGGGCGCAAGCGGATGTTTTGCACGGCATCGCCGCCGTTTATATCGGCGTCAGCATCGCGTTCGGGAGCCGCATGATCAAATGGGCGGATGAAAGGTTTGCCTATCGCTTTGCCGGAGGTCCGAAGCCGGACAAAGGCCCGCAGTACGGCAGGGAACACGCCAAAAAAGAGCGTGAAGGCTGGTTTCGCCATTTCATCGCATGGCTGATCGGAGCGGCTCTGCTGGCCGGGATGCACCTGTTCATCGGCGACCCGGAAAGAACGGAACCATTAATCCGCATCGCTTCTTTATGGTCGATCATCCTTGTCATCGATTTTTTGTACAGTTTCAGCTTTACCCTTTTTCCGAGGAAAGCCCGTTAAAAGAAGCCGGATGTCCGGCTTCTTTTTCATGTTCAAGTATCCCGCCGCTGAAAAAGGAAATGCTACAAGCAGACCTGGATCAAGATTTTCGAAAAAAACCTGTGATAAACTAAAAGAAGAGGTGAACTGCATTGATTTATATTGGATTAACAGGATGGGGGGATCATGACAGCCTGTATCCGCCCAAGACAAGCAGTCAAAACAAGCTGATCCACTATTCATCGCATTTTCCGATCGTCGAGCTTGATGCGAGCTTTTACGCGATACAGCCCGAGCGGAACAATGAAAAGTGGGTAAAGGAGACGCCGGAAACCTTTCAGTTTATCGTTAAGGCATATCAGGGAATGACAGGGCATCAGCGCGGGGAAATCCCCTTTGAAACGAAAGACGACATGTTTGCTGCTTTTAAGCTCTCATTAACGCCATACATAAAAGCGGGTAAGCTGGCGATGGTCCTCTTTCAGTTTCCGCCATGGTTTGATTGCAAGAAAGAAAACGTCAATTACTTAAGATGGGTAAAAGAGAAAATGGGAGATATCCCGTGTGCGCTTGAATTCAGGCATAGGTCATGGTTTATGCCCCAGTTTTACGACAAAACGCTCGCTTTTATGGAGGAGCAGCAATGGATTCACAGCATTTGCGATGAACCCCAGGCGGGCGAAGGCAGCATCCCGACTGTTCTTCACGCGACTGACAGCCGGAAAACGCTCGTCCGTTTTCACGGCCGCAACAAGGAAGGCTGGTTAAGGCCATCTTCCGGTCAAAATTGGCGTGAGGTCAGATATTTGTATTTATATAATGAACAAGAATTAAAAGACTGGAAAAGAAACCTTGAGCTGCTTGAACAGCAGTCGAAAAACGTTTACGTGCTGTTTAATAACAATTCGGGCGGTGATGCGGCTCAAAACGGTAAGCAAATGATGGAGCTGCTCAACATTGAATACAAAGGGCTTACGCCAAGGCAGCTCGATTTATTCAGCTAGAAAAGAGGACTTATTTTATGGAATATCTTATCTTGATCATACTCGGGTTTATCGCGGGAACCATCGGCAGTCTTGTCGGGCTCGGCGGAGGGATCGTCATCGTTCCCTCGCTCCTTTTTCTGGCGGGGCTGCCGACGCTGTTTGACCATGTGACACCGCAGATGGCGGTCGGCACATCGCTGGTCGTCATCATATTCACAGGGCTTTCTTCAACGATTGCGTATATGAAGTATAAAACCGTTGACTATAAAAGCGGCCTTATTTTTTTCATCGGCTCGGGGCCGGGCAGCATCGTCGGTGCCCATGTATCGACATATTTTAGCTCAGACTCGTTTTCTCTATGGTTCGGGATTTTTATGATCCTCATTTCCCTTTCCTTAATGATAAAGAAAAGGGTGAAACCTGCCGAGAAAAAGCATACGGGCGTTATCAGAACGTTCACAGGTGATGAAGGACAGGAATATACGTATTCATACCATCCTTTAGCCGGAATCGCGATCGCCTTTTTTGTGGGCTTTCTCGGCGGGCTTTTCGGCATCGGAGGCGGCTCGCTGATGGTGCCGGCGATGATTCTTCTGTTTTTATTTCCGACAAGGGTCGCCGTTGCGACATCGATGTTTATCATTTTCCTTTCATCTGTCGCGGGCTCTGCCGGCCATGTCATCTCGGGACATGTCAACTGGCTTTATGCGCTTGCATTGATCCCGGGCGCCTGGTTTGGCGGACAGCTCGGCGCCTACATTAACAAAAAGATGCAGACAAAGACGATCGTATTGATCATGCGGTTCGTATTGATTCTCATCGGAATCAGATTAATCTATCAAGGCGTGTTTAGTTAAACGTTAGGGAGAGATTTGCATGACGGAAAAGCTCCATATCTACCATACGAACGATTTGCACAGCCATTTTGAAAACTGGCCGAAAATCGTCGATTACATTCAGACACAAAGACAGAAACATGAAGAGCAGGGGGAAGAAGTGCTTTTGTTCGACCTCGGCGATCATGTCGACAGATTCCATCCGATATCTGAGGCTACCTTCGGAAAAGCGAATGTGGAGCTGTTGAACCGTCTGCAGTATGATGCTGCAACGATCGGGAACAATGAAGGAATTACACTGCCGCATCAGGAGTTGGATACACTTTATGACAACGCTCAGTTTCCTGTCGTTGTCTCCAATTTGTTTGACGGAGAAGGGAAGAGGCCCGGCTGGGCAGCGCCGTATTTGCTCAAAAAGGTGAAGAGCGGCGCAACTCTTGCCATTCTCGGTGTGACAGTCCCGTACTATCCGATCTATCGCCAGCTTGGCTGGACGGTTACAGACGCATTTGAAAGCATCGGAGAGATGCTAAGTGAAATCAAAGAAAAAGCCGACACTGTCATCCTTCTTTCACACCTTGGCATTTTGGACGATCAGCGCGTCGCGGAGGCTTTTCCCGAAATCGACCTGATCCTCGGCTCCCACACCCATCACCTGCTTGAAGAAGGGATGATGAAAGACGGCGTTATGCTGGCCTGCGCGGAAAAGTACGGGAACTATGTCGGTCATGTTGAACTGACATATAACGGAGCGCTTGAGAACATCACAGCAACCGTCATGAAGACGGCAGATTGGAATGAAGAATCAGAGGAGACGATTCGTTTTCTGAAGGAAAAAGAGAGAGAAGCCGGACATCTCCTTGAAGAGGAAATTGCGACATTGGACAACACCCTTGAAACCGCCTGGTTCCGCAGAAGCGCCCTTCCGCAAATGCTGGCAGATGCCTTAAAGGAATGGTGTGAGGCGGAAATCGGGATGGTCAACTCAGGCATTGTGCTGGAGTCTCTTTCACAAGGTCCGGTGACGAAAGCCGATGTTCACCGCATCTGTCCGCATCCGATTAATCCGGTCAAACTGAAGCTGACGGGACGAGAGCTGAAAGAGGTCATCCTCCATGCATCATCAGAACAAACCGAGAAGCTGCGCATTAAAGGGCTCGGTTTTCGCGGCGAAGTGATGGGGAAGATGCTGTATGCCGGCCTTGACCCGGAAAAGCTCTCCGTCAACGGAGCGGACATTGAAGATGATGCGTTCTACACGCTCGCCACGATTGATATGTTTACACTCGGAACGCTGTTTCCTGTTATCCGCGATGCGGAAGATATTGACTACTTTATGCCTGAATTCCTGCGCGATCTGCTCGCCTGGAAGCTGAAAAAAGCAAACCGGTCCTAAACAGATCTCTAAGATTCGGGGCAAACCGGAACATGTCTCTCGCTTTATCATACATTAATGGTAAAGGAGGGATAGCGATGGTAAATTTAACTCCGATCATGATAGAAGATCAGCCGTTTACGGCTGTAACGGTCAAACTGCCGAAAACGAACTTTATGGCGGTAACCAATGACCATGGATATATTATGTGCGGAGCGCTTGATGTCGCCCTGCTGAATGATAAATTAAAAGAACGGAAAATCGTCGCCGCCAGAGCCGTCGGCGTGCGGACGATCGATCAGCTTCTCGAAGCCCCGCTCGAATCTGTAACCGATGCGGCCGGAGAGCTCGGCATTCATCCCGGAATGAGCGGAAAAGAAGCCCTTTTAAAAATGGTGAAATAAAGTTGTCTGATTGAATCGTATATCCCCTCTTACAAGCATACACTTGTGATGTAAGGGGGGATTTTGCTTGCGAAGACTTCGCGGCCCTCTGTCAAAAAGAGGACCTTTGCCTTTGCGATATGTCATGCTGCTTTCGTTTATATTTTTTATTTTTTCAACGGCCGTCAGCCTGTTGATTATCAACTCATCCATCAAACCGACCCTTCTGAACATCGCTGAAATGGAAACGAACCGGATTGCGACCCACGTCATCCAGGAAGCCGTCGAGGATTATATGAGCCAAGATGAAAATGTGAAAAATCTAGTAGAAATGAAGACGAATGAAAATGGAAAAGTAACAACAATTGATTTCAACTCTCATGGTCTTCGTGGTATGCATTCGAAAATTACGAAACAACTTCACGAAAAGCTGAAGGAAACAGAAACAGAAGAATTTAATTCTTCTGCGAAAACTCCCGAAGGTAAGAATGATGGTGTAATCTATAATATTCCTCTGGGTCAGGCAACGGGAAACTCGCTTCTTGGAAACCTGGGGCCGAAAATACCTGTACGGTTTAATGTTGTGGGGGATGTCTTTACAGATTTTAAGCAAAGTGTCGAGCCATATGGTATTAATAATGCATTAATAAATGTCGGTGTGCTTGTCGAAGTCAAGGTCCGTGTCGTCATACCGTTTGCGACAAAAACGGCGGTTGTCAAAAATACGATTCCGGCAACGATTCAAGCTGTGCACGGAGAAGTACCCGACTTCTACAGCGGCAACGGCAGCCAAACGGCGCCATCGATTCAGATCCCTTCAAAGGATGAAAAAACAGAGCAAAAAAAGGAACAAAAAGAGTAATGATTTCCAGGCATTCTGCAAACATCAGGCAGAATGCTTTTTTTCGCGCGGCCTAGAAATGACATGCGTCTATTTTCTTAAAAAAATACTTTGACTTAGGCAAAAAGACTGTATATACTATTCAATAATAATTATTAGAAAATTCACTGTTTTCAGATGTTTCAAAAAGGTAAAGGAGGAAGCTTATGGATAATCGTCCGCAATGGGGAACAAGAGCGGGTTTTATTTTAGCAGCCGTCGGTTCTGCGATCGGTTTGGGGAATATTTGGAGATTCCCGGCAGTAGCTTATGAAAACGGGGGAGGCGCGTTCTTTCTGCCATATTTGTTCGCGCTCTTGACAGCAGGAATTCCTCTTCTCATCATGGAATTTACAATCGGTCATAAATACAGAGGCTCAGCCCCGCTGTCCTATGCCAGGATGGGGAAAGGGAAGGAATGGATCGGCTGGTGGCAGGTCGCCATCTCATTTGTCATCTCGACGTATTATGCCGTTATCGTGGCATGGGCCATTTCTTACACTGTCTTTTCATTCAATTTAGGTTGGGGTAAAAATACAGAAAATTTCCTAATGAATAAATATTTAAACAGAATTGATATCGGGGGAGGAGCCATCGGCCAATTCGGCGGCTTCGTGCCGGGCGTCCTGATTCCGCTCGCGATTGTATGGATTGTTTCATTGGGGATTTTATTTGCCGGAGTCAAAAAAGGAATCGAAATCGCGAACCGCATTTTCATTCCGCTGCTTGTGGTCTTATTTTTTATCATTGTCATTTATTCGATAACACTTGATGGGGCTGCACAAGGACTGAATGCCTTTTTCACGCCTGATTGGAGCCAGATTACAAACGGAAAAGTGTGGGTGGCGGCCTACGGCCAAATTTTCTTCAGTCTGTCGATTGCGTTTGCCATCATGATTACGTATTCCAGCTATTTGCCGAAAAAATCCGATATTACAAACAATGCGTTTATCACCGGCTTTGGGAACTCGTCATTTGAACTGCTGGCCGGAATCGGGGTATTCAGTGCGCTGGGCTTTATGGCTGCGCAGCAAGGCGTTCCAGTCAAAGAAGTCGTCTCTTCGGGAATCGGTTTGGCGTTCGTCGTCTTCCCGCAAATCATCAATGAGTTTCCGGCGTTTAATGCGTTTTTCGGATTTTTATTCTTTGGCTCGCTCGTTTTGGCAGGTCTGACATCTCTCATTTCTATCTCTGAAACATATGTTGCCGCGATTCAGGATAAATTCAACGTTCCGCGGCGGAAAGCCGTCCTGTTCGGCGGAGGGGCTGCTGCATTGTGTTCGCTCGTATTTGCGACGAAAGGCGGACTGTTCTTCCTCGATGCGGCCGATTACTTTATCAACAATTTCGGAGTGGCGCTTGCCGGATTGATCGAAGTCGTTGCGATTGCATGGTTTGCGAAAGAGCTGAAAGCTCTGCAGGCTCACGCCAATTCGGTTTCCGACATTCAGCTCGGCGCTTGGTGGAGAATCTGCCTGAGCGTCGTCACCCCGATTGTTCTGGGGTATATGATGTTTGATAATATCAAGACGAATATCACAACAGCCTATGGCGACCTGCCGGTTGAATTCCTCCTGAAATGGGGATGGTGCGTCGCTTTTGGAGCGATCGCAGCCGGATTTATCCTTTCGCTTTCAAAATGGAAGAATGGGCTGGCATATACGCCATTTCAACATGACAAGGAGGTTTCCTCATGAACGGCGCATCTATAGCAATGATGGTGATCGGCATCGTCATTATTTGGGGAGGATTGGCCGCAAGCATTATCAATGCGGTTGTGAAAAGCAAGAAAAGCCAGGCCGGCTAACCTCTTAAAGTGCAAGACATCCCTATTCTTTTGAAATAGGGATGTCTTTTATTTTTTCTTTCGAAGTTCCTTCCGAAGTTCCTTCCGTTCCCATGCCTTTAAATGAGGATAAGGGTCAAAAGACCACTCTGTTCTTCCATTGTCTTTATACATGCCGTAGTGAAGGTGGGGCGGGAATTTTCCCGATGTTCCCGGCGGCCCGTATCCCGTCGCTCCAACTGAGCCGATCACCTGGCCGGGCTCGACGATTTCTCCCACTTTCAAGCCTTTTGTGAAACCGTTCAAATGAGCGAAATAATGGTACGTATTGTTGATGTCTCTGATTCCGATCCGCCATCCGCCGAAACGGTTCCAGCCTTTCATTTCCACAATGCCGTAGCATGTCGACCGGACGGGGAGGCCGTAATGGGCGAACAAATCCGTCCCTTCGTGAATGCGTCTGCCCCCGAATCCGCGGGCATCTCCCCATGTGCTTCTATAGCTGTAATCTGATCTTACGGGAAGGGGAAAGGCGTGCTTGCCCAAATCAATGTGGCCGTATTTTTGAAAAAGCCTGATAAAGCCTGATATGATGCCGACCGTCTGATCCCTTTCGTAAAACTCCCACAGACCGATGCGGATATTTTCAATGTCCCTTCCGTATGTCAACAAGTATTGTCCAAACGTATAAAGGACGTCTTCATCCTGATCCGGTTCTGCGAGTCCGTCTCCGTTTCCGTCCATTCCAATTCCGTCAAAAACCTTGATGCTGAGCGGCGATGTATCTTTAGGATTGGGGTTTTCAGGTCCGCTCCACACGCTTTGCGGAATATATATCCCGGTGTGCCCTTTTTGCTTCGGCAAGTCTTTGCGGTTTTTGCGGATATTGATTTCGTATTGGTCGACTGCCGCGAAAACATACCAAGGAATATGGGTTGCGGCTTCTGTCTTATGATAAAGGGCCATTCTCTTTTGCAGATCGGGCTCTTTTTTCTCCTTTGCAAGAGCGCACGGCTGCAAGATGAGCAAAAGGAGGATGAGAACGGATAATACAGCTTTCACAGTGTCCTTAGCTCCTTTCAGTTTGAATACGGTTAGTTTGTGACATCTGCAGAAATCAATAATAAGAAAATGTTAGAAATTCCATCTTGTCTAATCAAGCTCTTGTTCACAAATCTGTACTATGTTAAAGTGACTAAAGATGAAGATTTAGCATTTTTTATTTAAGCGGTTCCAAAGCAGAGGGACTCATCCGGCGCTATGTCATAAATTTCGTATTGAACATGACTACTATCCACAATGGAGATGATGGAATTGGCAAAGAAAGACGAGCACCTAAGAAAGCCCGAATGGCTTAAAATCAAGCTGAACACGAATGAAAACTATACGGGCTTAAAAAAATTAATGCGGGAAAACAACCTCCATACGGTCTGCGAAGAGGCAAAATGCCCGAACATCCACGAATGCTGGGCCGTCAGACGTACCGCGACCTTTATGATTCTCGGATCTGTCTGTACGAGAGCCTGCCGCTTCTGTGCGGTGAAGACGGGGCTGCCGACAGAGCTTGACTTGAATGAGCCGGAAAGAGTCGCAGATTCTGTGAGCATCATGAACCTGAAACACGCGGTCATTACAGCCGTTGCCCGTGACGATTTAAAAGACGGAGGAGCGGGGGTATTCGCCGAAACCGTACGCGCCGTCCGGAGAAAAAGCCCATTTACAACAATCGAAGTTCTGCCGTCCGATATGGGCGGAGACTATAATAATTTGAAAACGCTGATGGATACGCGTCCGGACATTTTAAACCATAATATTGAAACGGTCCGCCGCCTGACGCCGAGAGTCCGTGCGAGAGCTACATATGAAAGATCATTGGAATTTTTGCGCCGCGCCAAAGAGATGCAGCCGGACATCCCGACGAAATCCAGCATCATGATCGGTCTTGGCGAAACAAAAGAAGAAATCATCGAAACAATGGACGACCTTCTTGCGAACAACGTCGACATCATGGCAATCGGCCAGTATCTGCAGCCGTCCAAAAAACACATTAAAGTACAGAAATATTACCATCCTGACGAGTTTGCCGAACTGAAAGAAATCGCCATGGAAAAGGGCTTCAGCCACTGTGAAGCAGGACCGCTCGTCCGTTCTTCATACCATGCCGATGAACAGGTGAATGAAGCGTCTAAAAAACGCCAGGCGCAGGCATAACATTGGATGAAAAAACGCCAGCCATATGCGCTGGCGTTTTTCTTATTTTCAGGTCAAGATTCGGTCGCCTTTCCTTTTCCGTCAAGGTCGTTTCCGTTTTCATCTGTACCTGTCGTGGTTTTGCCTTGCGGCGATTTTTGCATTTCCTTAATTGTATCGGCCATCAGCTGATCGACGTTTCTTGAATTGGCTCCAAGCCGGCTGAAATTAGCGACGGATTGCATCATGTCCGGATCATCGGAAATATAGATATGGTAATATCTCGGAACGACGGATGCCGCCGTCTTTTTGACTTGATCAGCCGTCTGTTTGCGCTGCCCGGAGTCCGTTTTGTACACGACTAGCGCCTCTTCGTCTGTCACAAGCGCCGACGCATCTTGAATATTGGGAAGCTGAACCGTTAAACTAGATATAATATGCGCCATTTCTTCCCGGTCGATTTGGGGCGCCTGCATTTCTTCCTTGTTTGCGACTGGTGTTGCCTGATGGCGCGCATATCCGAATCTGCCTTTTCGGTTGTCATTTCTGAACTTTTCCTGATATTGAGGGTTCTTGTCTGCAACGTGAACGGTATTTCCGTCTTCGTCATATATATTGTGTTCGGTATCGTTTAAGGCCGTCTGGCAGCCTGCTAAAGGCAGCGCCACCAGCCCTGCTAAAAGAATTTTTTTATTCATCTGCTTTTCCTCCTCATTTATAGCTTTTCCAAAGGGGAGGATTTATTCTTAGCAATTGATGGCGGCCCGGGTTTGAATTATCATATAAAAGAGGTGAAAAGAATGATTGTCGTTCAGAACGCTGCATTTGAAGTCGTCAAAGATGTGAAAAACGGTTTTAACGAAGAAGCGTTTAAAGCCAGATACTCCGACATTTTAAATAAATACGACTACATCGTCGGGGATTGGGGATACAGCCAGCTGAGGCTGAAAGGCTTTTTTGACGATCAAAATCAAAAGGCCACATTTGATACGAAGATCAGCACGCTTGATGAATATATTTACGAGTACTGCAATTTCGGATGTGCCTACTTTGTTTTAAAACGTCTGCGAAAATAAGCGATCATAAAAGGGGATGCACTGATGATGTATTTTGTCGATCGACACAAAATCGAAAACACGCTCAACTTCCTGGAAGAGGAGCTGCGGCTTTATCAAATGCAGGAAGAATGGACTTCCGACGTCGAAAAAAAAGCGCTTGAACGAATCGGCCACACGCTGATCGAATGTATATTGGATATAGGGAACGATATGATTGACGGCTTTATTATGAGAGATCCGGGAAGCTATGACGACATTATGGATATACTGACCGATGAAAAGGTTGTCAGCCAAGCGGAAGGCGACAGTTTGAAACATTTGATCGCCTATCGGAAGACATTGGTCCAAGACTACCTGAACGTCAACCATGAAGAATTGGAAGAGCTGCTCAGCAGGCATGCGGAAACGCTCGAGAAATTTCCGGCGCGGATCCGCGATTATTTAAACCATGAACTCGGTCCGGTATCCGCATTCAAACCGCACTAAACGAACTGGAGTGTACAACATGAAAACATACAAAGGATACTTAATTGATCTTGATGGAACAATGTACAAAGGGACGGAAAAAATCGAAGAAGCATGCGAATTCGTGAGGAAGCTGAAAGACCGGAACATCCCGTATCTGTTCGTCACGAACAACTCGTCGCGCACGCCGAAGCAAGTGGCGGACAAGCTTGTTTCATTTGATATTCCGGCCGAAGAGAGCCAGGTATTCACAACCAGCATGGCAACCGCCAATTTCATCGCCGAACAAAAACCCGATGCTTCCGTATATGTGATCGGCGAAGAAGGGATCCGTCAGGCCATTGAGGAAAAAGGGCTGGCATTCGGCGGGGAAGACGCCGACTTTGTCGTCGTCGGCATCGACCGCGGCATTACATACGAAAAGCTAGCCGTCGGTTGTCTTGCCATCCGCAACGGCGCTACATTCATCTCGACTAACGGCGATATCGCCATTCCTACAGAAAGAGGACTCTTGCCAGGCAATGGTTCTCTCACGTCAGTATTAACTGTTTCTACGCAGACAGAGCCTATTTTTATCGGCAAGCCGGAGCCGATCATCATGGAGCAGGCGATGAAGGTGCTCGGCACAGACATCAGTGAAACGCTGATGGTCGGTGACAATTATGATACGGATATTATGGCGGGAATGAATTCCGGGATGGACACGCTTCTCGTTCATACGGGCGTGACCAAAAAAGAACACCTTGAAGCCTATCAGGAAAAGCCGACATATGTCATTGATTCACTGACAGAATGGCTGGATCGCGTCTAACGCAAAAAACACTTGTCTTTTAAAGACAAGTGTTTTTTTAATGGCTTATTCCGCATCTTTTGCTCGATGCGCCAGTCTGCTGGATGCGGCTGCCGCAATCGCTCCGACGATATCATCCAAGAACGTGTGGCATTCGCCTGTTGATTTATCGTTTAAACGTGCGAGCACTCCCGGTTTGATTTTATCAATATATCCATAATTTGTATAACCAATCGATCCATACAAGTTCACAATGGAGAAGGATAAGATTTCATCGACGCCGTACAGGCTTTCATCTGTCTCGATTAAGGTTTGGAGCGGTTCCATGAGCTTTCTTTGCTCGCCCAGCATATCCAATTGAATCCCTGTGATCACGGCGTTTTGAACTTCACGTTTTTTCATGACCCGGTTGACATTCTCTTCACATTCTTCTTTTGTTAAGTTTGGATGATATTTCTTCTGCAATACGTAGACAAGATCGGCAATTTCCGAAATCTTGACGCCCCGTTTCTCAAGCCATTCTTTTGCTGCTGTTTCGATCTGATGCATGCTGTTGTTTTCCGGCATCATTTTCACCCAATCTTTTTTTACTTAGTGTATACAAACAACTTTAAAAATGTAACGATTTTAGAACTCTTTTTCCAGATCGATTCATAATCGAATCCCTTCATGATTACGATGTGTAGAAGGAGAAAAATTTTGCAGGAAGTGATGTCCGTGAAGGAGCTGATCAAAGAAAAATTCGGAATCTACATTCGCGATCTTACATCGTACTTGTCTTATCAGGCTTTTCATACCCCGAATTCGATGTTTTTGATCGTCCCTGTTTCCCACTTGAGTCAGGATGAGCTGGCGGAATTGTTTAGTATGAGTCAGTATTTGCAAGAACAGCGCGACCCATACGTTTCATCTTTTATATTGACAAAGGACGGGGAGATGACGTTTGAGGAGAATGGCGTCTCATATGTGCTTCTTCAAGCTGCTCCCCGCATGACAAACAGGTCCGTTTCATTTGGTGCGGAGCTCGCCGAATTTCATCACAAGGGAAGGGGATACCCTTACGAGGTAAAAGAAACCTCGCGGATCGGGCAGTGGAAAGAACTTTGGGGGAAACGGCTCGACCAGCTGGAACAATTCTGGATTCAAAAAACGCAGGCAAGGCAGCTGCAGCCCTTTGAAAAACAATTTATCGAATCGTTTCCTTATTATCTCGGTTTAACCGAAAATGCGATTCAATATTTGGCAGATACCGAATTGGATGATCAGCCGCAGGCCGCTGACTCGGGAACGATTTGCCAGCAGCGGCTCACCTGCGAGGCTTTAAGGCGCGAGCCGCTTATTAAAATCCCGATGGAATGGGTGTTTGATCATGCGGCCAGGGATCTTGCGGAATATGCCAGAAGCTTGTTTCACGAAAGGAAAAACTTCAATGAAATCATGTTGTTTCTTCAGCAATACGAACAAGCCGCGCCGCTATCCTCATTTTCTAAGCGGCTGATGTACAGCAGGCTGCTGTTTCCGCTCCACTATTTTGAGACGGTTGAAGGGTACTATATTTCTCCTGAATCAGAGCACCATTATTTTGAAAGCAGACTCGACTATTTATTGTCTCAGGCGCCGGCATATGAGCAATTCCTGAACGGCTTTCAAGAAATGGCGGGCATGAGATCCGCAGGATTGATAAGCATGCCGCCTGTCAATTGGCTGAAAAGGACACCATAGCTTCGCGGTGTTCTTTTCTTCTGTTAACATTTTCGGATTTTTTCGATATGCTTAGAGTGGAAGCTACTCTTAGAAAGGAACGAGGCAGCATGGACAAACCGTTTGTATATGTGACGAGAAAATTACCTGAAGAACAGCTTTCTGCGTTAAAAGAAGAAGCCCATATTGAAATGTGGGAAAAGGAAGAAGAACCGTGTCCGCGCGCCATTCTGAAAGAAAAAGCAAAAAAGGCGCACGGACTGTTGACGATGCTTTCCGACACGATTGATGAGGAGCTTTTAAAAGGCGCGCCGCATTTAAAAGTCGTGGCCAACTTGGCGGTAGGCTATGACAACATCGATGTGGAGGCTGCGCAAAAGCATCGCGTCATCTGCTGCAACACGCCTGGCGTGCTGACAGAGTCAACGGCAGATTTGACGTTTGCTCTGCTGATGGCATCCGCCCGCAGAATCGTCGAAGCGAGCGACTGGATTAGACAAGGGAAGTGGACGGGCTGGGGTCCTCTGCTTTTGGCCGGTGCGGATGTCCATCATAAAACGATCGGCATTGTCGGGATGGGGAGCATCGGACAAGCCGTCGCCCGGCGTGCGAAAGGCTTCGGCATGAAAATTTTATATCATAACCGCACCCGCAATCCAGATGCAGAAGCAGAACTGGGCGCATCCTATCTGCCCTTCGATGAACTGCTTGAACAGGCGGATTTTGTTGTCTGCCTGACACCTCTGACTCATGAAACGAAGCATCTGTTTAACCGCAGCGCTTTTAAAAAGATGAAGCGCTCCGCTATTTTTATCAATGTCTCAAGAGGACAGGTTGTCAATGAAGACGATTTATATGAAGCGCTGGTCGAAAAAGATATTGCCGGCGCAGGACTCGACGTCTTTGCGGAAGAACCTGTGCAAAAGGATCACCCGCTCGTCAGCCTGCCGCAAGTCACCGCGCTGCCTCACATCGGCAGCGCCGCCGTCGAAACGAGAGAAGCCATGATGAGGCTTTGTGCGGAAAATATTGCGCTTGTCCTGAGAGGAAAGCAGGCAAAGACCGAGATTTGACGTTTCTTCCGGCTGCCCTGAGCGGCTCGGAAGATTTTCTTACAAAAATATTTCTGAATATATAGAATCTTATTATATCAACGACTAAAGCGTTTTCACGTTTTGTTTTCAGCAAATGTCATCTTGTCAAAAAAAGAATCCCCCATTATAATGTTTGTAACTTAAATGTCTGCGTTGTGTTTACAAATGTCCTTTCAGAGAGGACGGACAAGAGAGAGAAAGGTGGAATTTCATTGAAGGCGATACGAGTGGGGCTGCTAGGATTAGGAACAGTCGGGAGCGGTGTGGTGAAGATTATTCAGGATCACCAGGATAAGCTGACACACCAAGTCGGATGCCCTGTTACGATTCAAAAAGTTCTTGTAAAAGATAAAGATAAGAAGAGGGATGTCGAGCTTTCCAAAGACGTTCTGACGACTGAAGCCTATGATGTCATTCAAGATCCAGAAGTAGATGTCATTATCGAGGTCATCGGGGGGATCGAGGAGACGAGACGCTATTTGCTTGACGCGCTTCAGGCGAAGAAACACGTCGTGACAGCGAATAAAGATTTGATCGCCCTCTATGGATCGGAACTGACGGCTGCCGCGAAAGAAAACGGCTGCGACCTTTATTTTGAAGCGAGCGTCGCCGGCGGAATTCCGATTTTGCGAAGCCTTGAAGACGGGCTGGCTTCAGACCGGATTACGAAGATGATGGGCATCGTCAATGGAACGACCAACTTTATTTTAACGAAGATGAACAAAGAAAACGCGCCTTATGACGAGGTGCTGAAAGAAGCGCAGGAGCTCGGCTTCGCAGAAGCAGACCCGACAGCTGATGTTGAAGGTCTTGATGCCGCGAGAAAGATGGCGATTTTGGCCAGGCTCGGTTTCTCAATGAATGTCGACCTTGACGATGTCAAAGTGAAAGGCATTTCCCAAGTGTCTGATGAAGACATCAATTTCAGCAAACGGCTCGGCTATACGATGAAGCTGATCGGCATCGCTCAGCGCGACGGACAAAAAGTCGAAGTGAGCGTCCAGCCGACATTGCTGCCGGAGCATCATCCGCTGTCTTCCGTCCATAATGAATTCAATGCGGTTTACGTATACGGCGAAGCCGTAGGGGAAACGATGTTTTACGGACCTGGCGCCGGAAGCATGCCGACTGCAACCGCCGTCGTGTCAGATTTGGTCTCCGTCATGAAAAACATGCGTCTTGGCGTGAACGGCAGCAGCTTTGTCGATCCGCAGTTTGAAAAGAAGATAAAGGCGCCGTCTGAAATCTTTGCCCAGCAGTTTTTAAGAATTCATGTCAAAGACCAGGTTGGTTCGTTTTCGAAAATCACATCGATTTTTTCAGAAAGAGGCGTCAGCTTTGAAAAGATCCTTCAGCTTCCGATTAAAGGCCATGACGACCTGGCTGAGATTGTCATTGTGACACATCATACGTCAGAAGAGGATTTTACGGATATCCTGCAAAAGCTGAACGATCTTGAGGTTGTTCATCAGGTGAAAAGCACTTATCGAGTAGAAGGGAACGGTTGGAGCTAATGTGGAAAGGACTCATCCATCAATATAAAGAATATTTGCCAGTAACGGACAAAACACCGGAATTGACGCTGAACGAGGGAAATACCCCGCTTATTTATCTGCAAAACCTTTCGAAAAAGCTCGGAATCGAGCTTTATGTCAAGACGGAGGGTGTCAACCCTACAGGCTCCTTTAAAGACCGCGGGATGGTCATGGCGGTCGCCAAGGCGAAAGAAGAAGGCAATGACACGATCATGTGCGCTTCGACCGGCAATACGTCGGCTGCTGCGGCGGCTTATGCGGCCCGCGCCAACATGAAGTGCATCGTCATTATTCCAGACGGCAAAATCGCCTTCGGAAAATTGGCCCAAGCCGTCATGTACGGCGCAGAAATCATTGCGATCGACGGAAACTTCGACGATGCCCTGAAAATGGTGCGCAGCATTTGCGAGAAAGAGCCGATTGCGCTGGTCAACTCTGTGAATCCATACCGGATTGAAGGACAGAAAACCGCTTCCTTTGAAATTTGTGAACAGCTGGGCGAAGCGCCTGATATCCTAGCGATTCCTGTCGGAAATGCCGGTAATATAACGGCTTACTGGAAAGGCTTTAAAGAGTATCATGAGAAAAACGGCACAGGCCTGCCGGTCATGAAGGGTTTTCAGGCGGAAGGCGCGGCCCCGATTGTCAAAAACAAAGTAATTGAAAAGCCGGAAACCGTTGCGACAGCGATCAGAATCGGAAATCCGGCTAGCTGGGATAAAGCGGTCAACGCTGCAAAAGAATCGAACGGTAAAATCGATGCAGTGTCAGACGAGGAGATTCTCCACGCTTATCAGCTCCTGGCAAGAGAAGAAGGCGTATTTGCAGAACCGGGATCATGCGCATCCATTGCGGGCGTGCTGAAACAGCTGCAAACGAAAGAGATTCAGCCGGGTGCGAAAGTGGTTGCCGTCTTAACCGGAAACGGCCTGAAAGATCCGAACACAGCCGTTGATGTGTCGCAGATCAAACCTGTCACACTGCCGACAGACGAAGAAGCTATTCTCGAACACTTAAAAGGAGCCGCTCGTGTATGACTGAGGCTGACATGCTGTTTTCCGTTACGGTTCCCGGAAGCACGGCCAATCTTGGCCCGGGCTTTGATTCAGTCGGCATGGCGCTGTCCCGCTATTTAAGACTGTCTGTTTTTCCTCATGATGAGTGGCGTTTTGAAGCTGAAACAGAAGTCGTAGCGGGAATACCTGAAGGAACGGACAATTTAATTTACCAGGTGGCCAAACGGACCGCCGCACACTTCGGAAAAGAACTTCCGCCAAGCCTTGTCAAAGTGTGGAGCGATATTCCGCTTGCGCGCGGTCTCGGCAGCAGCGCAGCCGCAATTGCCGCTGCGGTTGAGCTGGCGAACGAACTTGCCGATTTGAAGCTTTCAGACCGCGAGAAACTTCATTTTGCGAGCCTTGAAGAAGGCCATCCTGACAATGCCGGAGCATCGCTTTTCGGCGGGCTTGTCATCGGACTTCATGAGGAAGATGAAACAGAGATGGTTTCTATGAAAGACATCGATTTGGATGTCGTCGTCGTCATTCCTTTTTATGAAGTGCTGACAAAAGATGCGCGGGATGTTCTTCCCGAAAGCCTCTCTTATCCGAAAGCCGTGGAAGCAAGCGCGGTCAGCAATATGCTCGTCGCCGGACTGATGGCGAAAGATTGGAAGCTTGTCGGCCGCATGATGCAAAAAGACCTCTTTCACCAGCCATACCGAAGGGCGCTCGTCCCTGAGCTTTCGAAAGTGGAGCATGAAGCAGGCCAAAACGGCGCGTTCGGGACGGCTTTAAGCGGAGCCGGCCCGACGATCCTTTCCTTTATTGAAAAAGGAAAAGGAGAGGCGCTGAGAAACCAGCTTGCGTCCAAGTTTCCGCACTGTGAGGTCGACTGCCTTTATGTCCCGGATACAGGCATTATCGTTGAAAGAAAATCAGTAAACAGTGTTTAACGAAAAAAGAGCTTTTTCGGCTCTTTTTTTGTTTGCCTTCAAAACAAGGATTTTTATTTAGGAAGTCGAAGTAGTATGGCAAACAGACATGAGGAGGAGAAACGACATGAAGCAGCTGATAACCGAAAAAGACCTCATCAAGCTTGTATCCATTACCGATCCCCAGTATTCGCCCGATGGTGCAAAAATCGCCTACGTCCAAACAAAAGTAAACGAAAAACAGGACTCATATGATTCGCATATCATGATCTACGACCGCGAAAAACAAGCTTCGGTGCAATGGACGTTTGGGAAAGGCAGAAACCAGCATCCCCGCTGGTCGCCGGACGGCAAATACCTTGCATTTACGTCCAATCGCGAGGAAACCGCACAAATTTACGTGATAAGCGCCGCCGGGGGAGAAGCGAGAAAAGTGACCGATATTCCCTATGATGTATCACAGCCTGAATGGTCGCCGGACGGCAAGTCATTGCTTTGTTCAGTGAAGCTGACAAAAGAGGAAAGCGTCGACGATGAGAAGAAAACCGAGATTGAAGACCACGAACCGCTGGAAGTCGATTCTTTGTCATATAAAGCAGACGGCCAAGGGTTTAAAAGGGGAAAGTATACGCAGCTTGTCCTCGTTCAAGTGGAAACCGGGGAAATGAAACAGCTGACCGATCTTGAACGCGACCATTTCAGCCATGCATTTTCACCGTGCGGAGATCAGATTGCATTTTGCGCCAATCAAACGGATATGCGTGTGAACGATGTCTACTTGATGAACCTTTCGACAGGTGATTTGAAGCGCCTCACAGGTCAAAACGGCATTTTTTCTTCACTATCGTTTTCTCCTGACGGCAAACACCTTGCATTTATCGGAAACGAGAAAGAATATCAAAACGCCACGCTCGATAAAGCATGGCTGTATGATATTGAAACAGGAAAACTAACGTGTCTGACGGAAATGCTTGACGTCCATCTCAGCGATGCGGTGGCAGGAGACAGCCTTGTCGGAGGCGTTCTTCCGAAACCGGCCTGGACCAAAGACGGAAACGGCTTTTATGTCATCGGATCTGACCAGGGTTCTACAGGCATTTACTACATATCAATCGAAGGTCTTGCTTATCCGGTCCGGTTGGAAAAAGAGCATGTGAACGGATTCAGCCTGCATCCGGACGAAAGTGGCTTTGCGGCATCCATAGCCCTGCCCGTCCGGCCGAGCGAACTTTACCATCTCCAATTGGGTGAAGAAAAAGCGGAGCGACTAACAGATGCCAACCAAGCGTTTACGGAAGAACATATCATATCGGAACCGGAGGAGCTTCAATTTCAGGCAGCGGACGGTCTGACAATTCACGGATGGCTGATAAAGCCCGCCCAATATGAAAAAGGAAACACGTATCCGCTCATTCTGGAAGTGCACGGCGGACCTCACGCCATGTATGCGAATGCTTATTTTCATGAATTTCAAGTGCTGGCCGCAAAGGGAAGCGCCGTCGTATATGTTAACCCGCGGGGAAGCCACGGCTACGGACAGGATTTTGTCAACCGGGTGAGGGGCGACTACGGCGGTGGAGATTTTAAGGATGTAATGGCGGCTGTTGACCACGTGCTTGAACATTATGATTTCGTCGATCAAGAAAGGCTCGGCATCACCGGAGGAAGCTACGGGGGCTTTATGACAAACTGGGCTGTCGGCCACACGAAGCGCTTCAAGGCCGCAGTGACACAGAGGTCCATTTCCAACTGGATCAGTTTTTACGGGGTAAGCGACATCGGCTATTTTTTCACAGACTGGCAGCTCGGTGCAGACCTTTTTGAAGATCCAGGCAAACTGTGGGAGCATTCGCCGCTCAAATACGCGGACAAGGTGGAGACCCCTCTTCTCATTCTGCATGGCGAACGGGACGACAGGTGCCCGATTGAACAGGCGGAACAGCTGTTCACGGCGCTGAAAAAAATGGGGAAAGAAGTAAAACTCGTCAGATTTCCGAACGCGTCACACGATTTATCAAGAAGCGGGCATCCGAAGCAGCGGATCAGGCGGCTTGAGTATATTGCAGGCTGGTTTGAAGCTTATCTATAAAAAAGAAAAGGCTGCCGTACACTACGGCAGCCTCAGCGTGTCGACAAACCCTCGCATTCGTTGTCAGGGCTGCGCGTCGGTGCTCACGAATTCCAACATTCGCTCCGCTCCGATGCTCGACCTTCCTAGACTGCAAGGGTTTTCAATCACGCTGAGAGGATGACAAAATCCTAAACTGAAAACCGTTTTAGGATTTTGTCAACAATTTAGGCTGCCGTTACGGCAGCCTTCTCAAATTAAAATACTTGCTCTACTTCAATGACGCCCGGAACTTCTTCTAAAAGGGCGCGCTCAATTCCAGCTTTAAGGGTGATGGTGGAACTTGGGCAGCTTCCGCATGCGCCGAGCAGGCGAAGCTTGACGATGCCGTCTTCAACATCGACGAGTTCACAGTCACCGCCGTCACGGAGTAAAAACGGACGAAGTTTGTCCAGCACTTCCTGTACTTGTTCTTTCATTTCGACCTCTGTCGTCATTCGTATCGCTCCTTTCAAATCATACAACCATTATATTCAGTCGAACAATAAAAAGCTATTGTTTGGTTTCAATCGTTTTCCCACATATTATATCATATTTGCCGGCAAAGACAAAAAACGATTTTCATTTCAATATGGAGCAGATGGACAAAATAGAATAAAATAAAGATAAAGAGAAAGGAGCTGCCGCTGATGAAAAAACAAGCCGAGCTTTTTGTTTACGGTGCCGACGTTCTTTGTCCAAGCTGTGTGAACCTTCCGTCATCAAAAGAAACGTATGAGTGGCTAGAAGCCGCCCTGAAAAGAAAATATCCCGACCAGCCTTTCTCAATCACGTACATTGATATCCATCAGCCGCCGGAAAACGACCCTGAAAAACAGGAAATCTCCGAAAAAATCCTGAACGACGAATATTTTTATCCGCTCGTCATGGTCGGTGATCAAGTGGTCGGCGAAGGAAATCCGAAGCTGAAAGACGTGTATAAAGAAATGGAAAAGCAAGGATATAAGCCTGCATGATAAACAGCAAGGGGCAGACATGCCCCTTGCTGTTTTATTTTTTATGATTGCACCTTTCTTAAACCGGACAGACTAACTATCAGCCAGATCAATTAGGAGGGACAGCAAGCATGTCAAGCATTGAAGGACAAATCATGTCAGGCGATTTTGATGACGAAATGAATGTTTTTTCATTAAAGAAAATCAAGCAGTTTCAAACGCAGACCAGTCTGAAAGAAAACCAGCTCAAGGCTTTACAGCACTATTTAAGGCAGCATGAGCACGATGAGGACGGACAGATCATCACCCTCTACGACCAAATGCTTGTACCTTTGTCGCAAGATGATATAAAAGCGCTGCTGGATGACTTAACAAAAGTCCAGTCATTATATCATTAACTTTCCCTTTTATACCCGCTTTCCTGCCCTGATGTCATCCGTCATTCCGGGATAAGGGGCTTTTGAAATCAGATCTTCATTATCGATTCCGGCATTTTCAATAAATGTGATATCGGCGAATTCCGGTACGACATATTTTGGATACGTCTCATATTTTTCGCGCGATTCCTCCATTAAGTCGATATGGTCATTTTGATAGCAGACTGTAATATCAGGGCGTTCATGAACCCATTTAGGGAAGAAGATGATGCCGTGCATCCGCTTTTCATTCGGCATGAAGTTCAAGGAAACGTCAGTCCCTGTCGGTTCTGTCCAGGATACTTTATAGACGCCTTCAGTCAGCTTGACGATATCGGCTTTTTGATCGCGAACCCAGCGTCCCCCAACCATTCCGCTGTGAATGCGGTAATCGATGGTATGGTCATTTTTAATGTAGATTTCATATTCCCATCCGTTTTCATACGTATAGATCATATGGCTTCCTACAAACTCTTTTACATCTTGATTCATATGAACCGCTCCTTTATTTGTTTATTGTAAATCGAAACATGTTGATATTTACATATATAATTATAAAATGCCGTCAAAAAAGATGTCAAACGAAAATACTTCCTGAGAGATTTGCACAAATAAAGAAGATTGTTACGATTAATGTCAGAATTTTGAGTTATCTTAGGAAATTATGCCAATATTTAGAAAAGTGATTGTCAAAAAATAAGCGATTCTGTAAAATGAAAAACAACCCATAAAAAGGAAATGACATGGGAAGAAAGGAAGGATAAACGATTGAAGACAAAAATTGCGTATGAGGAAGTTGCGGGAATGCTTAATCAATGGTATGTCATGATCAAGCGTCACGAAGTATCACAAGCGGTCTCGATTAAATGCGACATTGAGCACCAGCTGCCGAATATGGAAGAAAATCAAGATCTGCTTCTTTATTTTAATCTTTTAGACTATCGGCACAAGCTGCTGACAGAAGAGTTTGCCGCTTCCAACAAACTGTTCGAGGATATTCAGGAGCAAAAAGCCGATATGCAAAGCACAGATGACATGATTGAATATTATTATTTCTTTTTCGCTGGCATGTACGAATTTCATAAGAAGGATTATACAAATGCAATCAATTATTATAAATTAGCCGAGGAAAAGCTCAGGACAATCCCCGATCAAATCGAAATCGCCGAATTCCATTACAAACTGGCTATCGCCTACTATCAAATCAAACAAAATTTCCTTTCCTTAAACCATGCGAAAACAGCTCTAAAAACCTTCAAAGCACATGGTGATTACATTCAAAAAGCGATCAGCAACGATATGCTGATCGGGGCAAATAAACTCGATTTATTTCGTTTTGATGAAGCCGAACAGCATTACAAGCAAGCCCTTAAAGACGCGGCACTGATCAAACATCATGTCCTCCTCGGCATGGCTCACCACAACTTAGGGTTGAGCTATGTCAATCGCAACCTCCTCACATTGGCTGAACATCATTTCAAAGAAGCGCTGCTTATCAAAGAGCATGAAGAATCGGTTTACGGCATCCATTCCATGTTTGAACTGACACATGTGCTGTACAAATCAAATGTTGTCAAAGAAGCACGCAAATTGTATGAAAAAGGATTTTTCCGTGCGGAAAAAGCAGGAGAAAGGGAATATTTGTCGAAATTTAAACTTATTCATGCTCTGTATGATGAACAGGATCCACTTACGGTTGAACATGCTTTAGAATATCTTAAAACGATCAATCTCTGGACGGATGTAGCGGAATTAACATTTGATATCGCACTTTACTATAAAGAAAATGGAGATGCAGACAAAGCTGCCGAATATTTTGAAGAATCTCATCATGCAAGAGACCAAATTCTTAAAAGAACGGAGGAGTTAAAGTGAAAAAGATGATTGCCGTTGCGTTGACTGCCGTCTTTGCAAGCCTTGTCGTTTTAAGTTTTTCGTCTCAGCCGAAGGGAGATGCCGAGTTTGCCGGCCGAGCCATTTTTCTTGACGATAAGCCGGCTCAGCTGATGGCGGGCAGAGCGATCTTTCTCGACAGCTTTGACGGAAATTCGCCAGCCGCCTGACAAAACACCGCATAACCCTGCTTGTCACCGGACAAGCTCTCTTCGAAAAGCGCCGCCAGCGGCGCTTTTTTTATGAAAGCAAATATAACCGGCGTCCCTGCAAATCGCTTGCGAAGATTAAAAATATGAAACACATGACAGGAATGGCGCTCACCGGCTTTTGGTCGAATCCTATTGAAAAATCTGCCCGATTTATAGTGCTTGTCATTCTATAAATCCTTATAATGGTCTTAACGCCAATGTGAGGCATGCCAATAGACAGATTGCAGGGGAAATTCAATACTGAACAGCGCAATTTAGCATGTAATCATTTTTAGGAGGGAGCAGCATGGAAGTCTTTGAAGAATATTTAGCGGGAATTGATCATCCGGAACATCGTGCCCGGATGGAAGAAGTATTGGGTTGGGTAGCGGAGACATTTCCAAATTTAACGCCGAAAATCGCTTGGAATCAGCCGATGTTTACTGATCACGGCACATTTATTATCGGCTTTAGCGTCGCGAAAAATCATTTGGCTGTCGCCCCTGAAAGCGCTGGGATCGATCGTTTTTCTGAGGAAATTGTGCAGGCCGGCTATGATCATACGAAGCAGCTTGTCCGTTTCCGCTGGGATCGTCCGGTGGATTTTTCATTGCTTGAGAAAATGATCGAGTTTAATATTGCGGATAAGGCGGACTGCTCGACTTTTTGGCGGAAATAAAAAAGCGCAAAAATAAGGGGCATCCTCTCATGAAGGCGAGAGAGCGCCCCGAAAGAAAAACGCTGTTTATCTAAAACTCCAAGGTTTCGCGCATGTACGCGGCAAACCTACCCATTATGATGCTTATACATCCAAAGCAAGCCGGATTTCAGCAGGCGAGGCACTCTGCCGATCAACGGCCGTTCAGCAACTAAACCGAAACCGGCTTTTTTGCCGAGCGACCCGAGGACGCCTTTCAGCTTGAATTTCGGCATTGTTTCAGGAAGAGGTTCGCCTTTCCAGCGCAGTTCAAGCACTTGGACGATTTGTTCCGCCTGGGCTTCGGCCAGCTGTGCGCTCGGCGCGTGAGGCAGGCTTGCACAGTCGCCGACAACATAAACGTGTTCGTCTCCCGGCAGGTTATGGTGCGGCGTCAGGACGACGCGCCCTTGCGGATCTTTTTCCACATCGAGATCCCGAACGATTTGATTCGGCTGTATCCCCGCTGTCCAGACGATGGCGTCGGCTTGGATCGGGTCGTCATGATTGTAGACGATGCCTTCTTCCACCTTTGTAATATTGGCGCAGTTGATAATCTTGACGCCGTGCTCTTCAAACCAGCTTTGCACATATTTGCTCAAACGCTTCGGGAAGCTCGACAAAATTAATTCTCCCCGGTCAAAAAGGATGATGTTCAAATCTTTTCGGCTTTCCCTCAGCTCGCTCGCAAGCTCAACGCCGCTCAGTCCTGCCCCGACGATCGCAACGGTGGCTTCCGCATTTAAGTTGTTGAGCGCCTGGTACGTGCTGCGTGATTGATCGATTGTCTGAATGCTGTAGGTATGTTCAGGCGCCCCGGGAACGTTGTGATATTTATCTTCACAGCCGAGTCCGATGACGGCGTCATCATAGGATACCGGCTCCCTGTCATGAAAAAAAACCTTTTTTCCTTCCAAATCAACAGACGAAATCGTCCCGTATTCAATCTTTAACTTCGGGTGATCCGGGAAGGACACTCTGATATGATGATCGGAAATCGTCCCCGCAGCCAGTGCGTAATACTCCGTTTTTAAACAATGGTAAGGGTTTCTGTCGATTAAAGTGATCATCACATCATCTGGCAGCTGATTAGGCAGCAAACGATGAATGATGCGCATATTCCCGTATCCGCCGCCGAGCAAGACTAAATTTCTCATTGGTAATTCCCCTTTTCCCCTCAGATTAAGAAACTCACCTTTTACACTGCAAAAATAAAAAACTATGTAAATACCCTCTAGAATTATATCTAATTTGATGTAAAATCACAATATTTCTCGGGAAAATAACCTACACTAACGCCTAGAATCGATAATTAGTAAAACTCTTTAAAGTATTAATATGTTACAAAAGCTTTATTCTCCAGCCTTAAACTTTGACTAATGAAACGCATTTAGGGTACGATAAAAAGGCGATGTGAGGTGAAATAAAGTGTTTCCAATCGTTGAGTTTTGCGTCAGCAATCTTGCCCAAGGTTCTCAGGAGGCAAAGGAAATATTGGAGAAAGATCCGAATTTGGATGTCGTTGAATACGGCTGCCTGAGTTACTGCGGACAATGCATGCAGACGATGTATGCTCTTGTAAACGGAGAAATGGTGACAGCGAATAATCCGGCTGAATTGGTCGAAAATATATACAAGTTCATTGATGAAAATGAACTCATTTAAAAACGGGGTCATCTTGGTGATCTCGTTTTTTCATGCAAAGCCTTTAATTGAAAGGGTTTACATAAAAAGAGAAAAAATTCGTGAAAATTTTTGTGGACAGGCCAATCATTAATTGATATCTTAATAAAAGTTTAAATAATAATAAGAGGTGTGGTCATGAACATTTTATGGGGACTTCTTGGTATTCTGGCGATTTTCGCGATTGCTTTCCTGCTTTCCGAGCATAAGAGCAAAATTAACATAAGAACGATTTTAATCGGTTTGGCGATCCAGCTCCTGTTCGGATTCATCGTTCTCAAATGGGAAACGGGGAGGGAAGCGTTTCTTTGGTTTACAAAAGCCGTTCAGCATCTCGTCAATTATGCGAATGAAGGCATCAGCTTTCTCTTCGGGCCTCTCTTACAAGTAGGCGACAGTGCTGCCTTTGCTTTAAGCGTTCTTCCTGTTATCATCTTCTTTTCATCTCTGATTGCAGTTCTTTACCATTTAAGAATCATGCAAGTGATCATCCGCTTCATCGGCGGCGGATTGGCAAAACTGCTCGGAACAAGCAAAACGGAATCTCTTTCTGCAGCTGCCAATATCTTTGTCGGGCAAACTGAGGCGCCGCTTGTAATTAAGCCGTTTATCGCAAACTTAACAAAGTCAGAGCTGTTTGCCGTTATGACAGGCGGACTCGCTTCAGTGGCCGGTTCTGTTTTGTTCGGTTACGCCCTTCTCGGGGTTCCTCTCGAATATTTGCTTGCAGCGAGCTTTATGGCCGCACCTGCGGGCTTGATTATGGCAAAAATGCTCATTCCCGAAACGGAAAAACCGAAAATTGAAGAAAAAGATATTCAAATGGCTGAAGACGAAGACGCAGCAAATGTCATCGATGCCGCGGCAAAAGGGGCATCAACGGGTCTCTCTCTTGCGTTGAATGTCGGCGCGATGCTGCTTGCTTTTGTTGCTTTGATTGCCGTTTTAAACGGAATTCTTGGAGGAGTCGGCGGATGGTTCGGCTTTAAAGACCTTTCACTCGAATATATTCTCGGCTATGTATTTGCCCCGCTCGCCTTTGTCATCGGCGTGCCATGGGATGAAGCGGTCCAGGCCGGAAGCTTTATCGGTCAAAAGCTCGTTCTGAACGAATTTGTCGCTTATTCCAATTTTGCTCCGATGTTTGATCAGCTTTCCGTCAAAACAGCTTCGATTATCAGCTTTGCGCTGTGCGGTTTCGCAAACTTGTCTTCTGTGGCGATTTTGCTTGGAGGACTTGGAGGAATGGCGCCGAACCGCCGTTCCGATATCGCCCGTCTCGGCTTGAAAGCCGTTGCGGCCGGAACATTGGCCAACCTTTTAAGCGCGGCGATCGCCGGAATGTTTATCGGATAACATGATAAAAGCTCCCTGCAAATGAATGCAGGGAGCTTTTATGTATGAAAAACGGGGGATAGCCATATTGTATCCATCCCTTTCAGCTTTTATACTAGAAGAAAGAAAAAAATGTGGAGGCGGCTATGAATTCTTTTCGTTTTACTAAAATGCACGGCTTAGGAAACAGCTATATATACGTCAATCAGTTTGAAGAACATCTCCCTGAGGAGCTGTTGTCGGATTTGGCCGTCAAAGTGTCTTCCGTTTACACCGGAATCGGTTCAGACGGAATGATTCTGATCTGTCCTTCAGATCGAGCGCCGGTTAAAATGCGGATTTTCAACAGCGACGGATCTGAAGGCAAAAACTGCGGAAACGGTTTGCGCTGCGTTGCAAAATACGCGTATGAACATAAACTGGTAGAGGAAACGTCCTTTTTAATTGAAACCCTTTCAGGCTTGGTAAAGGCTCAGGTTGAGGTGGATGAAGGAAAAGTTGTATCGGCTACGGTCGATATGGGCGAACCGCGACTTCTCAAATCAGATATGCCGATGCGGGGTGAACAGGGTTCAGAGACGATCAATGAAAAGATGATATTCGGCGGCCGTGAAATGAAGGGTACCGCTGTATCCATGGGCAATCCCCACATCGTCTTTTATTTAGACGATATTGAAAAAGCCCCGCTGACGACGATGGGACCGCTCATTGAAAAAGATGAAAGGTTTCCGGAAGGGGTTAATGTAGAATTTGTTGAAGTTGAAAACGAAAATGAACTCCATTTCCGCGTATGGGAAAGGGGATCAGGAATTACCCAGGCTTGCGGAACAGGCGCCTGCGCAGCCGCAGTGAGTTCGGTGCTCAACGGCTATTCCAAACGGGACACGGACATTACCGTCCATCTCGCCGGCGGCGATTTGATCATTAATTGGAAAAACGACGGACGCGTCATGATGACGGGACCCGCTGAAACGGTATGTGAAGGCGAGTTTTTTATATCATAAGTCGGTCTGTTTGAGAAATCGGACGTGCGACTTTATAATAAAGGTACACATGAGCTTTTAGGAGGTGTAATCTCATGAGCGAAAAAACGGTCACGGTTACGGAAGCGGCTGCTCTTCATATCAAGGATATGATGAAAGAGCATGAAGAGGAGAACGCATTTTTGAGAATCGGAGTAAAAGGCGGCGGATGCAGCGGCCTGTCATACGGCATGGGTTTTGAACATGAAAAAAACGAAGACGACAATGAATTCGTCCAGCATGGAATCACAGTGCTTGTAGACCAAGAAAGTCTGGATATCATGAACGGTACGGTCATTGATTTTAAACAATCGATGATGGGCGGAGGCTTCACCATCGATAATCCAAACGCCATCGCTTCATGCGGCTGCGGATCATCATTCAGAACCGCAGCGAATGCGGGGAAGCCTGAAGAGTGCTGACATAAGGTCAACGATATGCAATGAAAAAAACGCCTTTCATCTCGATGCTTCATCGTGATGAAAAGGCGTTTTATTATGGTCTGGGGGAAAAAGAAATGAAACTCGTATCAACGCACGCCTTGTCAAAAGCGGACGTTACCGCGTTTTTTCATACACATTGGGGAAGTCCGGAAATGGTCAATTCACACGGAACATTCCGCTGCGATGAATTGGAAGGATTCGCTGTAACAGATGAAAAAAGCGACATTAAAGGCTTGATTACGTACTTCATCGCTGGAAACGAATGTGAAGTCGTCTCTTTGGACAGTGTTGTCGAAAACAAAGGGATCGGCTCACTCCTTTTACAAGAAGTGGAGCGTGTTTCAAAGCGAAAACAGTGTAAATCGATTAAACTGATCACGACGAACGATAATATGCGGGCGCTTATGTTTTATCAAAAGAGGGGCTATACTTTGGCCGAGTTGTATGTAAACGCAGTTGACAAAGCAAGAAAAGTAAAGCCGGAAATTCCCTTTGTCGCTGATAACGGCATTCCGATTCGGGATGAGATTCTATTGGTGAAAGATTTAGCATAGTTTTTCTGCTTCTTCGCGAAGAGGAGCAATGCAGCCACCCCGCTCAAAGTGTTGAGCAAGGTTTTTGCAATGGGCTTCCGGAACACAACCGTGTTTATTTCTGGTTAAAGATGCGATTCAGATTGCTCGTGTTGTTGGTGATAGAGGTGATATAGCGGCTTCCGCTTATCATTTCCTTGTTGCACAGAGGGCATAAAGGGCGGTCGCTGCTCGTGAAATTTTTTCTCATCCATCCGTTGCAGTCCTCAGCCGTACATTCCCACGTACTGATATCTTCCTTTGGCAGAGGCTCTTGATTGCGATTGTTGTAGTAAGACATATCGTCACTTCCTAACAAGGGTTTTTTGGAGTTCATTTAAGAATATTTTGTGAATCTAAAGACATTCTATTCGTCAATTTGTTATTCTATACTGGACAGGTTTATTTAGTGTCCAAGCCCAGTAAAGAAAAGGGGTTCAACCATGGAAAAAATCAACTGCAGAAGCTGCGGCGGGCTTACGCCGTACGATTCAAAAGTCTGCGAGGCATGCGGATGCGAAAAACCGCTTCCAAAATCACAGAAAATTACGGACCGGATTGTCTTGACTGCGGCGGGAGTCGTCGGCATCTTAACAATTGTGCTGATATTGGGAACGGTCTTCTCATATTTGAATATCATATAATGAAAAGGAGCCGGTGTCAGGCTCCTTTTCATTTTTATTTGTTTTCAAACATGCTTGTAGAGTGCAGCGGCTGCACACGCGCTTTAGGATCCATATAAGCTTTTGCATTGTTGACAGCGGTCGGCGCTTCACCAAATCCGCTCGCAATCAGCTTGACTTTCCCTTCATATGTGCAGATATCGCCGGCTGCATAGAATCCCTCGATGTTCGTTTCCATTGTGGACTTGACGACGATCGAATTTTTCTCGATTTCAAGCCCCCAGTTTTTGATTGGTCCGAGAGATGAAACAAAACCGAAGTTGACGATCACATCGTCGACATCGATGATTTCTTTTCTCTCGCCTTTCACTTCCTCGATGACGATCTGTTCGATTCGCTCGCTGCCGATCAGCTCGGTCGGAACAAACGGTGTCAATACATTGACTTTAGAATTGCGCAAGTTTTCGACGCTGTGCTCGTGTGCGCGGAATTTATCGCGGCGATGAATAATTGACACCTCTTTTGCGATCGGTTCCAGCATGAGCGCCCAGTCGACGGCGGAGTCGCCGCCGCCCAATACCGCAACGCGCTTGCCCGCAAATTGATTCAGATCATCTATAAAGTAATGAAGGTTTGCATTCTCGAATTGTGCCGCAGATTCAAGCTCGAGCTTTCTCGGCTGGAATGCTCCGTTTCCGGCTGTAATAATCACCGTTTTAGAATAGTGGATTTCTTTGTTGGTGACGAGTTTGAAAATACCGTCTGCTTGTTTTTCAACGCTTTCGACGGCTTGTTCCAAACAAACGGTCTGATCGAATTTCGCCATTTGCTCTTTTAAATTGTCGACCAGCTCCTGAGCGCGGATTTTAGGGAACCCGGCTACATCGTATATGTATTTTTCGGGATACAAAGCGGACAGCTGACCGCCGAGCTGCGGCAGGCTTTCAATAATTTTGACGCTCGCTTGCCGCATTCCGCCGTAAAATGCGGTAAACAAGCCGACAGGGCCGCCCCCGATAATTGTGATGTCATATACTTTTGTGTCTTCACGCATGAAAATAATGCCCCCTAAATGAAAATTGTTCTTAATTATATCATATCACATAAAATAAATACGAGCGCGTCTGTTTTTTTAGGCGCGGAAAATAATACCTTAGAGCATATTTAACCTTGAAAAAGCAATTGCAAGCGGCTATGATGTAGTTGTGAACAAATTGTTAACGATTCGTGAATATTTTTCGTCGCACAGCCGAAAAACATTCCGTTGTTCGGCAAACTAAAGTGAAGGGTTTCACAAACTTTTTTTCATAAAAAGCCGGAAGCCGGCAGAAGATAACCCAAAGGCTATTTTTAATCCGGCTTAGCAGTAAAATACAGAAAAGGTGGATGTGATTCCGTTGAATAAGCCAAAAGTAGTAGTATTAGGTGCAGGTTATGGTGGATTAATGACCGTTACGAGACTTGTTAAAAAAATCGGCATCAATGAAGCGGATATTACGCTTGTCAACAAGCACAATTACCATTATGAGACGACCTGGATGCACGAGGCGAGCGCAGGTACGCTTCATCATGACAGATGCCGCTATCAGATTAAAGACGTCATCAATACATCCCGTGTCAATTTCGTTCAGGATACGGTAAAGAAAATTGATAAAGAAGGAAAGAAAGTCGTCCTTGAAACAGGAGAGCTTAGTTACGACTATCTTGTCGTGGCGCTCGGCTCCGTCCCTGAAACTTTCGGAATTTCGGGATTGAAAGAGCATGCTTTCTCTATTTCAAACATCAATTCGTCCCGCCAGCTTCGCGAGCACATTGAATATCAGTTCGCGACGTATAACACAGAAGCCGAGAAGCGCCCGGAACGCCTGACGATCGTTGTGGGGGGAGCTGGTTTTACAGGCATTGAATTTTTAGGTGAAATGGCCAACCGCATTCCTGAGCTGTGCCGCGAATACGATATCGACCGCCAGCAGGTTCGTTTAATTTGCGTGGAAGCCGCGCCGTCTGTTCTCCCGGGCTTTGAACCGGAGCTTGTCGATTATGCGGTCAACTACCTCGAAGGAAAAGGCGTTGAATTCAAAATCGGCACTGCCGTGAAAGAATGCACGCCTGACGGAATCATCGTCGGAAAAGACGATCAGACCGAAGAAATCAAAGCAGGCACTGTCGTATGGGCCGCAGGCGTCCGCGGCAACCCGATCATTGAGGAATCCGGCTTTGAAAACATGCGCGGCCGTGTGAAGGTTAAACCTGACCTGCGCGTTGAAGGCCATGATGATATATTTGTTATCGGAGACTGCTCTTTAATCATAAATGAAGAAACCGAAAGGCCTTATCCGCCGACTGCGCAGATTTCCATGCAGCAAGGCGAAACGTGCGCAAACAATCTGGCCGCACTGATTCACGGCAAAGAAACGGAAACGTTCTCATTTGATAACAAAGGCTCTGTCGCTTCTCTCGGCGAACACGATGCAATCGGCGTCGCATTCGGCAGAAAGATGACGGGAACGACGGCGTCCATGATGAAAAAAATCATCGACAACCGCTCGCTTTTCATGATCGGCGGGCCGGGACTTGTTCTGAAAAAAGGCAAGTTTAAATTTTTCTGATCAGACTTTCACAGAAGGTGATGACGGCGGCGTTCAGGCAGGACGCCTGGGCGGTTAGCCGCCGATCCTTCCTCTATTCATGAGCACCGACTTAGCAGGTCTGACAACGAGGGTTTGTCGACACGCTGAAGCCTGCAGCTTCCTCTGCAGGCTTTTTATTTCAGGCTAAAAACTTCAAAAACGAAAGAAAAAGAAAGAAAGCTTCGCTTTTAAGCGCTTACATCAAATGATCTGTTATATTTTCTGACTTTATTATTGACAACGTTCATGATATATTATCAGAAAATTAAGAAAAAGGTGTGTATCCGATGAAGACAACGTCAACCCATCGACTTGAATCTACCTGTACATTCTGTTCAGGAAAAGGCTATTTTCAGCTTCTGCTCGGCGGTTCGGAAACGTGCAGCAACTGCAAGGGAACAGGAAAAGACCGTTGATCACAGCTTTCCAATGATTGACTCAAGTTCCTTCCCCAATGTACACTAAAAGAGGTGAATTGGGGGTGGAGGCTTTGATTAGTTTACCAGTTGTCATCATTTCAGTTGTCTTATTTTTCGTCCTGTTTTTCGGCATCGGTTTTCTGCTGAATATGCTGCTCAGAATGTCATGGATCATGGCTGTCATTTATCCAATTGTATGCCTTTTCATTGTGAATAAAGAAAAGCTGATTCGCTATGTAGAGGCGCCGGGAGAGGCATTTTCCGGCCTTTTTGACAGAGTGGCTTCTTTGGCTGCTGCCGATATCATCATTTTAGCCAGCGGAATGGCCGGAGCCCTGTTGTCGGGCGTTACGATCAAAGCGCTGCGAAAAAGGGGATATCAAATGTTTTAAGCCTTCTTCTTCAAGGGAGAGGGTTTTTTTGCGGTTAATTTTTTCACTTTTCTCAAAACTTTTCCGCCATCTGAATATTTCTTTTTCCACTTGGAAACAACTAGATGGTGAGAGGAGTGGAAGAATTGAGAAAAGTGATGACTATGTTCCGGCGTTTCTTGATGACAGTTTTGTTTGTCCTTGCTTTTATGACGACCTTCTTTGCCGTTTCAGGCGTGGAGGCACAGGATATATCCAGCTGGGCAAAAGAACGCGATCTGTCCTTGAAACAGCTGATGCTCACCTTTAAATCACTTCCGGAAGAAAAAGCGGAAAAGACGTCTCTGTCTGCCGCAGAACAAATTAAAAACAAACCGAAATCGCTTGAAGACGCGTTTGACTGGAGCAAGTATCCGAAGCAAAAAGTCACCGCGACCGGATATACAGCAGGGGCTGAATCAACGGGAAAACAGCCTCATCATCCCGATTACGGGATTACATATTCGGGAGTCAAAGTAAAAAGAGATTTATATTCAACCGTTGCAGCCGACCCGTCGGTCTTTCCGATCGGCACGATATTGTTCATCCCGGACTACGGCTATGGGGTTGTTGCGGATACCGGATCAGCCATTAAGGGAAACCGGCTCGATTTGTACTATGAGACGGTTGAGGATGTTTATAAAGAATGGGGCAAAAAAACACTTGATGTTTATGTCATTAAAAAAGGAAACGGCACCATTACCGAAGAGGATCTCCTGAAGCTGAATGAAAATAAATCGATGCAAGTATTCAGACAAAAATATAAAATGGCGAAAGAATAAGAAAAAACGTTTAAGACCTGGCGTCTTAAACGTTTTTTTGCTTTACATCAATAAATAATCGAGAAGCAGCGTCAGTGCAATGCCGGTCAGGCCGCCGAAAAACACTTCAATCGGCTGATGGCCGAGCAGTTCCTTCAGCTTTTTCTGTTTTTCTTCCTGATGGCTTTTAGGGAAATCCTTCGCTTCGTTGACAAAGCGGTTAAAATCGCGGACAAGCCGGTTGATCACTGTTGCTTGTTCTCCGGCATGTCTTCTCACTCCGGTTGCATCAAACATCGTAATAACGGCCAATATTGCGGAAACGGCGAACAAAGAAGAATCCATCCCGTGATCAAGAGCTACACCGGTCGAGAGCGCCGTGACGGCCGCTGAGTGTGAACTCGGCATTCCGCCCGTGCTTGTGACAAGCCGCCAATCCCATTTTTTTGAGACGACAAAGTAAATGGGAACCTTGATAAACTGAGCGAAAAAGATCGCGGCAAAGCTCGCCAGCAAAGGAAAGTTTGTGAGGATTTCCATTTTGCAGAACATCCTTTCTATAAAGAAAATAGAGATGAATTCAGAAAAGCACGCAGTTATTTGCTAAAATATATGATATGAAACCCCATCGGGAAAAAATGTTTTTCCTATTATAACATTGTTGTTTTAATTTTACTCACTTTGCTGATAAGGAGCTGTGAACGCATGTTTTATGCCTTTAAAGATTTCGAAAAAAAAGAAACGCTTTTAATCGGACTGTTTAAAAAAAGCCGGCTGTACGGTAAGGCTGAAGAAATCGACCGCCTTTTGAACGGCCAGCTTTCTCAGCTGCTGAAAGACGGGGATGTATCTTCCAAAAAAGCGAAAGTGTCTAAAATATTTACCCCTTCGCTTCAGGGAGTCAAACGCATTTATATCGTCGGATTGGGCCGTGAAGCGGAATTTACCTTCGAGGATGCGAAGCAGTGCTTTGCCGAAGCTGTTCAGCTGATTCACAAAGATCGAAAGCAGGAGTTAACCGTCATGCTCGACAGCTTCGTATCCGAAGAAGTCCCAGCTGCTGACGCCGCACATGCATTGGCTGAATCGTGCATGCTGTCATGCTATGAAGTGCAGGATTACAAGCACAGATCAAATGTGCCTGATCAATGTCTGCAAAGCGTCTATGTTTTGACAGACCATGACCTGAAGGAGATTCAGGCGAGTCTGCATGTCGGACAGGTGTACGGAAATGCGACGAATTCGGCGAGAACCCTCGTGAACATGCCGGGGAACATGCTGACAGCGGCGGATCTCGCGTCATATGCCGCTGAATTGGCGGCGAAATACGAATTTGAATGTGAAATTCTTGAAAAGGCTGAAATGGAAGAGCTCGGGATGGGCGGTCTCCTCGCGGTCAACCAAGGATCAGAAGAGCCGCCGAAAATGATCGTCTTGAAATATCAAGGAAAAGAAACATGGGATGACGTCATCGCTTTAGTCGGCAAAGGGATTACGTTTGATACCGGAGGCTATTCGATTAAGACAAAGAGCGGGATTGTCGGCATGAAGTCCGATATGGGCGGAGCCGCCAGCGTTTTGGGAGCGATGGAAGCGATCGGCGAATTGAGGCCGGAACAAAACGTGCTTGCCGTGATTCCGTCGACTGATAACATGATTTCGGGAAGCGCAATGAAGCCGGACGACGTCATCGTTTCCTTGAGCGGCAAGACGATTGAGATCTTGAATACGGACGCCGAAGGAAGGCTGGCGCTCGCTGACGGACTGACATATGCGAAGCACCACGGAGCTTCCGTGCTGATCGATGTCGCGACACTGACCGGAGGCGTCGTCGTAGCTCTGGGAACGGAAACGACGGGAGCGATGACAAATCATGATCCGCTTTATCAGCAGGTGAGACAGGCGGCTGAAGAAGCGGGAGAAGCGATTTGGCAGCTTCCGATTACTGAAAAAGACAAAAAAAGAGTAAAAAACAGCCAAATGGCCGATCTTAACAATTCACCGGGCAGGGAAGGCCATGCGATTATGGCCGGAACGTTCCTCGGCGAATTCGCCGAGCAGACGCCATGGGTTCACCTTGACATCGCCGGAACGGCAACGACAGCTCAAAACTCATGCTTTGGACCGAAAGGCGGAACGGGCGTGATGGTGAGAACGCTTGTCACGTTTGTCGAGCGGTTTTCGGGAAATTTGTAGTCTTTCATCCCCTTTGCTAGAAGGGGATTTTTTTATGGAAAAAACGCAGATGTCTCATTGACGCATTCATAAAACATGTGGTAATATACGTTCATTACTTTAATTATCTACTACATTAGCAAACTAAAGTGTTTGTTCGGAGGTTTCAAATATGAATGCAGTTGTGATTGCTGTTATTGTGATGCTTATATTAAGCCTGCTGCGGGTCAATGTCGTTCTAGCCCTGATTGTGGGCGCTCTTGCCGGCGGTCTGACGGGCGGTCTCGGTCTCGGCCAGACGGTCAGCGTATTTACGGAAGGACTCGGAGGCAACGCAACCGTCGCAGTCAGCTACGCGCTCCTTGGCGCTTTTGCAGTCGCTTTGACGAAAACGGGTCTTCCGGATGCCATGGTTGAAGCTGCTGTCAAGCTGATCGGCAAAGAAGGCGATACAAGGCGCAAAACCCTTTCAAAAGCGCTGATCGTCTTCGTGATTTTAATTATTTCTTGTATGTCTCAAAATGTCGTTCCGGTTCATATCGCATTTATTCCTGTTTTAATTCCGCCGTTATTGAAAATTTTGAATGAGCTGCAAGTGGACCGCCGCCTGATTGCGTGTGCGATGACATTCGGATTGACAGCTCCGTATATTTTGCTTCCCGTCGGCTTCGGCCAGATTTTCCAGGGGATTTTGAAAGACAATATGAAAGATGCAGGCCTTTCTGTCACATTGGCTGATATTCCAATCGCCATGATCATTCCGATTGTCGGGATGATTGCCGGTTTGGCCGTTGCTGCTTTTGTGTACCGCAAACCTCGCACATATGAAATGAAGGAAATCGCCGGTCAAAAGTCGGCGTCCTATACGAAGAAAAGCCTTTCGATTGCCGTTTTGGCCATCGCTGTATCATTAAGCGTACAGCTCTATTTGTCTCAGAGCTTAGACGTCGACGGAATGATCTTCGGCGCGCTCAGCGGTTTGGCGGTCTTGTTTTTAAGCGGAGCGATGAAGCGCGGCGAAGCGGACGAATTGATCACTAACGGCATGAACATGATGGCGTTTATCGGATTTGTGATGCTGGCCGCGGCCGGTTTTGCCAATGTGCTTGAAAAAACGGGCGATGTCAAAGCGCTTGTTGAAGCGTCAACAGGTTTCATCAGCAATAATCAGGTGCTCGGCGCATTGCTGATGCTGGTTGTCGGCTTATTGATCACAATGGGGATCGGTTCCTCATTTGCGACGATTCCAATTATCGCAACGATATTTGTTCCGCTTTGCATGCAGCTTGGCTTCAGCCCGATGGCGACAATCGCCATTATCGGGACGGCCGCAGCTCTCGGAGACGCCGGTTCACCTGCGAGCGACAGCACGCTTGGACCGACATCCGGCTTAAATGCAGACGGACAGCACCACCACATTTGGGACACCTGTGTTCCGACATTCATCTTCTATAATATTCCGCTGATTTTGTTCGGCTGGATCGCGGCGATTGTTCTTTAAAAAAATTCCCCTCAAAACGAGGGGAATTTTTTTCTATGTTTGTTAAAATAAAATGAGAACCGCACCACGGGCTCTCTTTATTAAAAAGTCGGATTTCTTCTGAAGCCTGCGCCTTTTTGAACCGCCCGGAAAACCTTTGAGGCGAGCGCGGCGAGCAGAACGGAGAATGCCAAGTCTTTCACGAAGAACCAGGCCATCATTTTCCAAACGGCTGAATATGACATCGGTGTATTGAGCCAAGTGGAAAAAGCGAGATACGTATAGTTGACGCCGATCAGATAAATGATCAGCGTACCGATCAATGAGGCTGCGAAAAAGTGGCCTGTTTTCGGTTCGGATAGTTTGTCCGTGATCCAGCCCGCGGCATATGCGGCAGGAATATAGGATAGAATAAAGCCTGCGCTTCCTTTAAAAAGAACGGAAATACCGCCTGAAAAAGAAGCGAATACCGGAGCGCCAATAAAGCCGACTAACGCATAGACAATCATGGACAGCGCACCTAATTTACGGCCGAGCAAAAGTCCGGCAAGCAAACAGAAGAAAGGCTGCATCGTAAGCGGAATACCGCCGATTTGCAGAAACGGGGCAAACGAAGTGATATTAGCGCCGATCCCCATCAGAGCGGCAAACATTCCGACAAGCGCCATATCGCCGGCGCGAAGTTTTTTATTATTCATGATCTTTGTTCCTCCTCAGTGATTCACACAACTTTATCGTAAGAGATCACAAAATAGTTTGTCAACCACTTTTTTATTCTAGTTAACAAAGGGGGTTCTTTCGTGTTTTTTGGGAAAACAAAACCGCACAAGTCCGACAGGGTGCCTCCAAACCAAAATGTCACAACATCTTTTCCTGTTCTTCATGCAGGACATGTTCCGGAATACGAAGACCTGTCAAAATGGAATTTGCAAATTTACGGACTTGTCGAACAGCCGCTCCTGCTGACGTTGGATGATCTTCATGAGATGCCGCAAAGCGAAGTGTCCAATGACATTCATTGTGTAACAGGCTGGTCCAAGCTCGATAATGTTTGGGAAGGGATCAAGACAAAGGAGATCGCTGAAAGAGTAAAGCCGCTTCCGGAAGCCAGATTTGTCATCTTGCATGCAGAGGAAGGCTGGACGACGAATGTTCCGCTCGAAGACTTTTTGAAGGATTCGTCTCTTTTGGCTCATTCCCATAACGGCGCCCCGCTCACGCCGGAGCACGGCTTTCCGCTCAGAGCGGTGATGCCGCATTTGTATTTTTGGAAAAGCGCCAAATGGCTGAGGGGCATTCAGTTTACAAAGGAAAACCATCCGGGCTTTTGGGAGAAAAACGGCTACCATCTTAGGGGAAATCCGTGGAAAGAAGAAAGATACAGCTTTGATTAGCGGGGAGGATGAATATGTTTTTCGTACAGCTGTTCATATTTTTAATGCTGAGCGCCTGTTTTTGGCTTTTCATTGCATCATTCAAGAAAAAGGCTTTTGCTGTTTTATTATTGCTGACGGCTGCGGCAGTTCTGGCACTGTTTGCCGCAGTCGGCGATGCCTCTGACCGGACGCTGTGGAGAATCGTCCTGTTTGGGGCGGTTCCTGTTTCTGCAATTGCGGCAAAATTGATTCAGGATCGCCGGAAAACGGAATCATAAAAAAAAAGACAGAGCTTCGGGCATATTTTCCGAGGCTCTGTTTTTTTGATGCTATGCGCCGGCGGCTGACGACGAATTTTCGATCGCAAGCTCTGCGGGAACGTAGCCATAGTTTAAGTCCCTGGCTACGGCTTCATAAGTAATATGGCCGTTTGCTGTGTTGACGCCGGCTTTTAGCGCAGGGTTTTCAAGAATCGCTTTTTCCGCGCCTTTGTTCGCGATTTCAAGCGCATACGGAACTGTTACATTCGTCAGCGCAACTGTAGATGTCCGCGGAACGGCGCCAGGCATGTTGGCAACAGCGTAATGGACGACTCCGTGTTTGACATAGGTCGGATTGTCGTGGGTTGTGATGTGATCCACCGTCTCGACGATGCCGCCTTGATCGATTGCGACGTCAACAATCACAGAGCCCGGTTTCATCTGTTTGACCATCTCTTCCGTCACTAAAGTCGGCGCTTTGGCACCCGGGATCAGAACCGCGCAGATGAGGAGGTCGGCTTCCGCTACGGCATCGGCGATGTTGACCGGATTGGACATCAATGTTTTAATTTGATTGCCGAATTGATCATCAAGCTGGCGCAGGCGATCCGCGCTTAAATCGATCATCGTCACGTCGGCTCCGAGGCCCGCCGCGATTTTTGCCGCATTTGTGCCGACAACGCCTCCGCCGATGATCGTCACTTTCCCGCGCGCGACTCCGGGTACACCGGCCAATAATATGCCTTTTCCGCCTTTCGGCTTTTCGAGGAACTGCGCGCCGATTTGGGCGGCCATCCGCCCGGCTACCTCAGACATCGGCGTCAGCAAAGGAAGGGAACGGCCATTGCTGACGGTTTCATAGGCGATGGCTGTCACGCCTTTCTGCTTTAATGCTTCAGCCAAGGAAGGCTCTGCGGCTAAATGCAGGTAGGTGAACAAGATGAGACCTTCTCTAAAATACGGATATTCTTCAGGGAGCGGCTCTTTGACTTTCATCACCATTTCAGCCGCTTCCCAGACGGCTTCCGCCTGTTCTGAGATCTCGGCTCCCACTGAGACGTAATCCTCATTTTCAAACCCGCTTCCAGTCCCCGCGTCTTTTTCCACGATGACGCGGTGTCCTGCCGCGATCAATTGAGAAGCCGCACCGGGAGTCAAAGCAACACGGTTTTCATTGTTTTTGATTTCTTTCGGTACGCCGATAATCATCCGATCATTCCTCCTTTTTCTGTAAAAATGCTGTTGCTTTAGTTTATACTGACTTTTTAGAATTTTCTTTGTTTGAATCGAAAAATAAAAAAACATGCATTTGTGGAATTTCACAAATGCATGTTGCGAAGCTTGATTTCAAGATAAATCGTAAATTTTTCATTGATGTTTTTTAAATCGATTTCGGCGATTTTGCTGATGCGTTTCAGCCTGTAATTCAGCGTGTTGACGTGAATGTTCAGCTTTTTTGCGGCGGTGTTGACGTTGCTGTCGCATTCGATGAATTGTTCAAGCGTCTCGACAAGATTGGAGTGGTGCTCTTTATCATATGCTTCAAGCTGCATTAAAGAATAGTTTGGATAGCTTGCATGTTTCCGTTTTTCGCTGAGCACGTCGAGATACTGGTAGATGCCGAGCTCTGAAAAGCTGACGAGGTGCCTTGTCTCATCGGGAAAACGCTCCTTGACCTTCAGCGCCGAGAGCGCTTCCTGATAAGACTGGTGTACAAGGGTGATCAAGCTGTACATTCCGCCGATCGCGATCGTGCAGTTATTCAGTTTATAGCGCTCTTCAAGTTGCTTTTGTATATTCGCGGCAAATTGCTTTAAATCATTGAACGGCTGCCCTTTTTGCCCCGTTTTTGGCGAAGCGAGGACGATCAGCTCATTATAGTCGATTGTAGCCAGAAGGATTTGCAGCTGCTGCGTCGTTTCCAGCAAGTAATGGAGCTGCTTTTCGGTTTTTTCTTCGATTTCGTCTTTCAGCCGGATGATGATGACCGAATAAGTTGAAGGAACTCCGATGCCAAGCTGGTGAAAGCCGTCGGAGATTTCCTGATCTTCCGAAATGTGCCCGGTCAATAGCTTCCAGAAAAATTCCTGGCTGCGCTGTTCATTTTTTCTTTTTCGGACCTGATAAGGCAGCAGCTTGTTCTTTACGGAATCCGCGGCCAGCTTCAAAAGGTGAAGCTCGTCTTCCGACAGCGTTTTTTGGCTTTCCAGCGCCCAGATAAAACCGATAACCTCGCTGTTTTTCCAGATTGAAATCGCCACGCGGCTCGACAGGCCGACTTCATCGATTTGTTCGACCCTGATCGGTTCGTCGGTTTTCATCAAGGCGGGAATCGTTCCATCCTTCCAAAGCTTGTTGATGACTTTTTCCGGAACGCGCCTTCCGATGATTGTTGACGTTCTCGCCGGGTCCGTGTAGTCGCTGTGGGTGCTGTAAGCAAGGAGGCGGTGGTTGATGTCTTCTATCGTAATCGGACAGTCCAGCACCTCGCTGATATGATCTGCCACATCTTCTAAACGGTCATATTGATATTTAAAAGGATTGTTTCGATTGTTCATAAAAAACCCCTACTTTTTATGTTTGCATGAAAAAATTTTGACATATACCCATCTTACTTTTATTATGAATATAGTTGTTTGTTAAAATCAACAAAAAAGTCGCTGGTGATTTATTATTTTTCATAAACACGGCGATGTATTAAACCAAATTTAATTATTCTGAAATAAGAGGAGTAGGAACATTGGCGATTCTAGAGAAAATCAACGGCTTTTTATGGGGAGTCCCGGGCATCGTTATGCTTGCGGGAACCGGTTTATTTCTGACGTTCATCCTGCGGGGGCTTCAATTTAAAAGATTGATATATGCATTCAAACTTGCATTCGGGAAAGAAAAAGAATCAGCCGGAGCAGACGGTGATGTCAGCAATTTCAAGGCGCTGATGACAACGCTTGCCGGAACGATCGGAAATGGAAATATTGCCGGTGTAGCCACGGCGATTACGGTTGGAGGTCCGGGGGCTTTGTTTTGGATGTGGCTCGTCGGTCTTTTAGGGATGGCTACAAAATACAGCGAAGCATTGCTCGCCACGAAATACCGCGTCAAAAATGAGCGGGGCGAATATTCGGGCGGGCCGATGTACTATGTCGAAAAAGGGCTCGGGAAGAAGTGGAAGCCGCTTGCCGTTTTATTTGCATTGTCAGGTGTGCTTGCCTCTTTTGGAATCGGGGATTCCGTCCAGTCCAACACGATTTCGGAAGTCGTTACACAGAGCTTCGGGATTCCCGGCTGGATCATCGGCCTTGTGCTCGCGGTATTGACGGCTGCGATCATCTTCGGCGGTTTTCAGCGTGTCAGCACGGTTGCGAGCATTTTTGTGCCGGTCATGGCGATACTTTATATCGGCGGATCACTGATCATTATTTTCCTTCATTATGATCAAATCATTCCGGCGTTCCAGCTGATTTTTTATCACGCCTTCAACCCGGTGTCAGCCGCGGGGGGCTTTACTGGCGTGGTCGTCTCTGAGGCGATCAGAAACGGAATGTCGAAAGGAATCTTTTCAAATGAAGCTGGTCTTGGTACCGCTGCTTTAATCGCAGGAAACGCGAAATCCGATCACCCCGTCAAGGCCGCTTTGGTTGCGATGACGGGAACTTTCATCGTTACATTGATCGTTTGTACGATGACGGGGCTTGTCCTCATTATCACGGGATTCTGGGATCCTTCAGGCGGTCTGCTTTCTGGTGTTGCCCACGATGCATCGCTTGATGCCGGCGCGCTGACAAACGCCGCGTTTGCTTCTTCGCTGGGAGCCGCGGGCAAATACATCGTCACGTTTTCGGTGATTTTCTTTGGCTACTCAACCATTGTCGGTTGGTATGTATATGGAGAAAAATGTCTGGAATATTTAGTTGGTTTAAAATGGGTGCCGCTTTATCGTGTCGTTTATGTCATTGCTGCATATTACGGTGCAGTCGCAAGCCTGAATACTGTATGGGCTTTTGCCGACGCGGCAAACGCATTAATGATGATCCCGAACTTGATCGCCCTTGTGCTCTTATGGAAAGTCATTCGGGCGGAAACTGACGATTTCTTTTTGCACCACTATAATAAGGAAAAACAAAAGTCAGCCGGCTTGAAAGCGGGCTGATCAAGACAAGCCTGCCTCTAAGAGAGGCGGGCTTTTTTGCGCATAGGCAATCCTTCCTTTATCCTATGGAAACGCTTTAGTCTCAGATAGTCACATTGAACCATGCCTTTTGATGTGAATGTTCCGAAAGAAGAAAATTGAGATATTTTTACTAGATTTCTATAATTTTTGCTGGGTGGAAATAGAGGAATGATAAACCTTTAGACTCATTTTGTAAAATAACAACAGATTTGTTTGACTGTGCCTCAATCTTGTTTTTATAATAAAAGCGTTCAAAAAAATAAGTTATTTAGCCCATATCTAGGGCGAATAGCGCAGGAGGTATAAGGAATATGTCAGGAATCATTCGTGTTACGCCGGCTGAACTGCGGCAAATGGCTGACAGATATCAAAAAGAAAGCGGAGATGTGACTGAGCAGGTCAATCAGCGTCTTGATCAAATGATCAACCAGCTTCAAGATATGTGGGAAGGTGAATCAAGCCGTGCGTTCTCAGAGCAATACCAAGAGCTAAGACCTTCTTTTATTAAAATGGCTGAACTTCTAAGCGACGTTTCTAAACAGCTTCATCAGACTGCTAACACTCTTGAAAGCACTGACCAAGACATCGCTAGCCAAATCCGCGGCTAATTTACAGATTAGAAGAATGAGAGAAGCGCCTAATTCAAAAGAAGATGACGGCGCTTTTTCTATTGAGAGGTGATGAACTGGTGTATGTTGACATTACCATCGATTTAAAACATTACGACGGCAGCGTCTTTGACCTCAGACTGTCGGATTACCATTCTGTTAAAAAGGTAGTCGACATTGCGTGGCAAGCCAAAAGCATACCGGTGCCTCCCCGGGAAGGCTACTGGGTAAGGGTGACAAATAAAGATGCCGTTTTTTCAGGCGAATATACATTATCGCAATGCGGAATTACGACAGGTGACCGTCTGGAAATATTATGAAAGGATCTGGATGAATGGCAGAGAAAAAGAAAACGTATCTCGAAGACCAATTAGAGGCCGTCATGACGAAAGAAGACGGTACATATATCTTTCGTTTTCAAAGAGAGAAGATCAATCTTGTGAACGGCTTGGAAGCAAACGTCATTAAAGAAGTCGATCCTTCCTTTAATAAAGAAGCCGTCATGACCGATGATGAAGTCCAAATTATGATTCAGCCTCCTTCCGAATATAAAGAATTTCGTTATATAAAAGGGAAAAATAAAAAAAGCAAGTGGCTATTCGCGTACCAGCTCGTGAAAGCCGTTGAAGAACATTCAATTAAAAGGCTGCACCTGATCGCTGCGCCTGAAAACATTGTTTTTGACAAAGGGTTGACGCCTAAATTTTTACATTATGGAGTGAAAGAAAGCATTCCGCCATATGAACACGACGAAGAAAGACTTTTCAATGAAGTGAAAGCCGCCGCGGCGCTTGCTGTCGACGGGCAATTTTCTTTTGAAGAGTATTTAAAATACAGCGAAACCATCAAATTTTCAGATCAGGTAAAAGACATCATCACAAGCGGGACATACGGCGATTTGAAAGCCGTCATTCAAAAGAGGATCGATGAACTGGATGCCAAAGAAAAAATGCTTGTCCATCTTCCGAAGAAGAAATGGAAGATTCAAAGGTACATAGGGTTAGGACTAATTTTATGCTTAATACCGGCTGTTTTATTTTCCTTCTATTCATTATTCTTCGCGCAGCCGAAACAGCAGGCGTTTATCGAAAGCAACCGCTACTTCTTAAATAAACAGTACAGCAAAGTCATCAGTACGCTTGATAAATATGATGCCGATGAGATGCCTGATTCTGTTCAGTATCAGCTGGCTTATTCGTATATCATCGTTGACAATGTACTGAAGGAAGCCGATTTACAGGAAGATGCCATGAAGAGCCTGACGCTTCAAGTCGATCCGAATAATTTCCTTTACTGGATTCAGATCGGACGCGGCGCCAATAAAGAAGCGCTTGAGACGGCCCGTAAGCTGGAAAACAATGCACAGATCATGTTGGCACTTATGAAATACACAGATGACATTAAAGCCGATGATAAATTGTCCAGTGATGAGCGGCAGAAACAGCTGGATCCGCTCGAAAAAGAACTTGAAGAATTGAAGCGGTCAGCGGATGAACAGAAAGCCAAAACTGAAGAAAACCAGCAGGCAAACACCGAGCAAAACCAGGCGGACGTAGAGGCCGCAAAGGCTGAAACGGAGAAGGCCGAGAAGGAACAGGCGAAAAAAGAAAATAAAGAAAAGGAAGACAAAAAGAAAAAAGATGACAAATAAAAGCGAAAACACCTGTTGTTGGCAGGAGGCGGAGAAATGAGTCTGTTATGGATTTTTTATCATAAAAACTATCAAAAAATAAAACTGGATGATCAGAACAGCCGCACGCTCACCATCGGGCCGGATTTGAAACATTCTGTCACGATTAAGCATTTTTCATTTGAAAAAGGCCCGGTGACACTGGAAAAGCAGAAGGACTCAGACGCTTTGAACGTGCAGCTGGGAGGGGAGACGGTCTCTTCTTTAAAGCTTGGCGGAAAGGCGTCCGTCCAAAGCGGCGCTGAACAGCTGACGCTCTTTTTAGCCGAAGAAGCCGACAGCGTTCCTGCCTACTATTTGGGAGAGAGACAGGAAATCGTCATTTCTTCCCTCGATCAAGAAGCGGATGTTTATTTCAATGAAACGGATTCATTCTTTGGAGAAAAAGGTACGTTCTCTTTCATCCGCCTCGACGGGCAATGGAATGTCCTGCCGAATGACGCGAAAATTTATTTGAACGGAGAAGAAGTGTCCGCCCCTGTCTCCGTGCAAAATGGAGACGAAATCGCATTTGGACTGAATATTCTTCGCATCGTTGAAGACGACCTCTTGGAAATCGAGGGATTCGGGAAGTTTGATACGTCTTTGGAGAACATTCTTAAGCCGAGCTCCGAGACAAAAAATAAATATCCGCAATACCGCAGGCCGCCGAGAATGATTTACGACCTGCCGGATGAAAAAGTATCCTTCAGCTTCCCGGCACAGGAAAGCGACGGAGACAACAGAGGCCTATGGCTGATGATTCTGCCTCCGCTCGTCATGCTGATCGTCATGGGGATCGTGGCGCTCATTCAGCCGCGGGGGATCTTTATCATCGTTTCCCTTGCGATGTTTATGATGACGCTGATTACGTCAACCGTGCAGTACTTCCGCGACAAAAATCAGCGTAAAAAAAGAGAAGAAAAAAGAGAGCGGGTCTATACCCTTTACCTTGAAAACAAAAAGAAAGAGCTGCATGAACTTGCAGAAAGACAAAAGTTCGTACTTGATTTCCATTTTCCTACATTTGAGAGAATGAAATATTTAACAAAGGAGATCAGCGGACGAATTTGGGAAAAATCGATTGAAAGCGCCGATTTTCTGCAAATCCGCCTTGGAACGGGAAATGTTGCATCTTCGTACCAAATCAATTTGAACGGCGGAGATTTGGCCAACCGCGATACAGACCATCTCCTTGAACAAACGCAAAAAATGGAAGAGGTCTACAGAGAGCTGAAAAATGCGCCGATCACTGTGAATCTTGCCGAAGGCCCGATGGGCGTCGTCGGAAAATTGTCCGTCGTCAAAAATGAAATTCATCAGCTTGTCGGCCAGCTCGCATTTTTCCACAGCTATCATGACTTGCGCTTTGTCTTTATTTTTGACGAAGCCGAGTATCAAGAATGGGAATGGATGAAGTGGCTCCCGCATTTTCAGATGCCTCATATTTATGCGAAAGGGTTTATTTACAACGAACAGACGAGAGATCAGCTCCTTTCAAGCATATATGAGATTTTGAGAGAACGGGATTTAGATGAAAACAAAAAGAAGACTTTGTTTAAGCCGCACTTTGTGTTTATCATCACAAATCAGCAGCTCATCGCAGAACACGTCATTTTAGAATATTTGGAAGGCAAGCAGAAACACCTCGGAGTGTCGACAATCGTGGCGGCAGAGACAAAAGAAAGCCTGTCCGAAAACATTCATACCCTTGTTCGTTATATTACTGAACAGGAAGGCGACATTCTGATCAAGCAAAAGAAAGCCGTCCAGATCCCGTTTCAGCTGGATCACCACAACAGGGAAGACAACGAACAGTTTTCCCGGACGCTGAGAACGCTTGACCACCAGACGGGCATGACGAATTCGATTCCTGATACCGTATCGTTTCTCGAACTGTTCCAAGTGAAGGAAGTCGATGACATCGGCATCGAACAAAAATGGATGACAAGCGAATCGGCCAAATCTTTGGCCGTGCCGATCGGCTATAAAGGAAAAGACGACATTGTTTATTTAAACCTTCACGAAAAGGCGCACGGCCCCCACGGGCTGCTTGCCGGAACGACCGGTTCGGGTAAAAGTGAATTTTTGCAGACTTATATTTTGTCTTTGGCAGTTCACTTTCACCCGCATGAAGTCGCATTTTTGCTAATCGACTACAAAGGGGGCGGAATGGCGCAGCCGTTCCGGAACATTCCGCATTTGCTCGGAACGATTACTAACATTGAAGGCAGCAAGAACTTCAGCAACCGGGCGCTTGCGTCCATTAAGAGCGAGCTGAAGAAAAGGCAGCGGCTCTTTGATCAGTACAAAGTGAACCATATCAACGACTATACAAAGCTTTACAAACAGAAAAAAGCGAAAACGGCGATGCCGCACCTTTTCTTAATTTCAGACGAATTTGCCGAGCTGAAAAGCGAAGAACCGGAATTTATCCGCGAGCTTGTCAGTGCGGCAAGGATCGGGCGAAGCCTCGGGGTGCACTTAATCTTGGCGACGCAAAAACCGGGCGGCATCATCGATGACCAGATTTGGAGCAACTCCAGATTCAAGGTCGCCTTGAAGGTGCAGGATGCGAATGACAGTAAAGAGATCCTCAAAAACGGGGATGCGGCTACCATCACGGTAACGGGCCGCGGCTATTTGCAAGTCGGCAACAACGAGGTGTATGAACTGTTCCAGTCTGCATGGAGCGGAGCCCCTTACATGGAGGACGGCTATGGCACAGAGGATGAAGTGGCGATCGTCACAGATACCGGATTAATTCCTTTATCAGATGTTGATGCTGATCGCGCTGCGAAAAAAGAGGCTGTGACGGAAATTTCGGCAGTCGTCGAACAAATTGAACGGATTCAAGCGGAGATGGGAATCGAGAAGCTCCCGAGCCCTTGGCTGCCGCCGCTTGAAGAACGCATACCGAAAACGCGCTATCCGTCGGAGGAAGCCGATGCCTTTAACTTTGCCTATATCGATGAACCTGAAAAGCAAAGCCAGGAGCCGATCAGCTACCGCATGATGGAAGACGGCAATATCGGCATCGTCGGCTCGTCAGGCTACGGAAAATCCCTGACAGCCACGACGTTCATGATGAGCTTTGCCGAACAGTATACGCCGGAAGAATTGCATTACTACATTTTCGACTTTGGCAACGGAACGCTGCTTCCGCTTGCAAGGCTTCCGCACACCGCGGATTATTTCCTGATGGACCAAACGAGAAAAATCGAGAAATTTATGGTCCGGATCAAGGCGGAAATCGAGCACAGGAAAAATCTCTTCCGTGCAAAAGAAATCAGCCATATCAAGATGTACAATGCGCTGAATGAGGAAAAGCTGCCGTTTATTTTCATAACGGTCGACAACTTTGACATCATTAAAGACGAAATGCATGAACTCGAAAGCGAATTTATCCAGTTTTCACGAGACGGCCAGTCGCTTGGAATTTATTTAATCCTGACCGCGACAAGGGTCAATGCAATCAGACAGTCGCTCTTGAACAACCTGAAAACGAGGGTTGTCCACTATCTGATGGATCAGTCTGAAGCATATTCGATTATCGGAAGGCCGGAATTCAGCCTTGAACCGATCCCTGGACGCGTTATTATCAATAAAGAAAACCAATACTTCGCACAAATGTTTATGCCTGTGGAAGCGGACAACGATATCGAGCTGTTTGAAGGGATCAAAGCCGACATTCAGGCGATCGCAGAACGCTCGGAAGGCATGAGAAAGCCGGCGCCTGTGCCGATGCTGCCGCTCGAGCTTTCCGTCACACAGTTTGTGAGAGATTATCCGCTTCAGCCTGAAAGAGGCCTTATTCCAATGGGACTCGATGAAGAAACTGTCGAACCCGTATACTTTAATCTTGAGAAAAATAAGCACTGCCTCATTATGGGTCAGACGCAGCGCGGAAAAACAAACGTCATCAAGATCATGCTCGAGCACCTGCTTGACCATGACACGAAAAAAATCGCCGTGTTTGATTCGATAGACAGAGGGCTTTCTCAATATGCGACAGAGGATCAAATCAGCTATCTAGAAACAAAAGACGACATTCTGCTCTGGCTCGCTGAGACGGAAGAAATTTGCCGGACAAGGGAAGCGATGTATTTGGAAGCCGTTAAACAAGGAGAAATCGCCAACCTTGATTTCTCACCGATGGTCTTTATTGTCGACGGAATTTCACGGTTCCAGCAGACGATCGACGCATCGATTCAGGACAAAATGGCGATGTTCATGAAATCTTACGCCCATTTAGGTTTCCACTTTATACCTGCCGGAAATCACAGCGAGTTCACAAAAGGCTATGATTCGCTGACAAGCGAAGTCAAGCAGGTCAGACACGCGATGCTATTGATGAAAAAATCCGAGCAGAACTTGATTCAGCTCCCATATGAACGCCAGGAGCCGGAAATTCTGCCGGGCTTTGGCTATATCGTTGAAAACGGCAAAGAGAGGAAAATTCAAATTCCTTTATGTGCTGTAGAAAGGAAGAAAGCGAAATGACGGAACAACAAAAAAGCACGCTGAAAATTATCAGCGCCATCGTCACGATCATCTTGCTGCCCGTCCTGTTTTTTCATTTCATCGGTGAGAACCCGACGAAAAAGGTATCGAACGCGACAAGGGAAATCGCCGTTGTCAATGAGGATACCGGCGTTTTGAAAGATGACGGAACCGTTGATCAAGATGCGCTGCTGGGAAACGAAATCTCGGCTTCCCTGGTTGACCGTCCGGATTATAAATGGACGGTCGTCAACCGGAGCGCAGCAGAAAGCGGACTTGCGGAGAAGCAATACGATGCGATTGTCTACATTCCGTCGGACTTTTCGCAAAACATTTTAAGCTACAACCATGAGCGTCCGCAAAAAGCGGAGCTGGAATTCAAAATTCAGGACCAGCTCGACGCCGTCAACAAGGAAAAAGTCCAGCGCGAGCTTCAGGACGCGCAAAAAACGGTGAGCAAGAAAATGTCTTCCCTGTACTGGCGCTTTGTCAAACAGGGAGTCAAAAAGGTCAGAAAAGAGTTTGACAGCATCGTAAACAAAGAGTCGGAGTTCCAAAACGCGATGTACAATTTTTACAAGCCGAGCTCCAACAATTTAGCTGGCGAAGTAGAAAGACAAAAAGAGATGATCGACAGACTGAAAGAATCGATCAATGAAACAGAAGGCACATCAAAAGAACGCAACGCAAGCGTCGAAGAATCCAAAAAACAATTGGACAGCTTCGTCGACAACGTCAATCAATACAAACAATATCAAGAGAAGCAGTCGGAGCTGCTGATGGCTGCACAAGCGGACAGCGAAGGCCAGATTCAAGACGGACTTACGGTGATTAAGGAAAAGCAGTCCAGCGCAACAAGCCGTTTCAATGAACAAATGAGCGGCATGGCCGCTTCGTTCAACGGCTTGCAAAATCAATTCAGCCTGACTGCGAACTCTTTTCAAAACCTGCAAACGATGCGGGAAAATCAGGTGCCTTTACAGGCGATTGGGATTGAAAGTATTCAGAAACAGTTGATCGATGATTATCAGGATCAAACGAAACTAGAGAGACTCAGAGGGCTTCAACCTGATTTAATTTCAATGCGGTCAGAACTGGCTAAAGGCTCAGAAGATGATTCAAATGATAACCCAGGTAATGAAGATAAAGAAGATCAGGATAAAGGTGATGAAGAAGAACCAAAAGATCTAAAAATTGATCTTCAAGAACAGCAAGATGAATTGAAGAGCATTGCGGCTGATCTTAAAGAATTATCGGACGGGCTAAAGGATTCCTCAGGGAATGAAGGCGACAATTCAGGAGATAAAGAACCATCTGCCGGAGACCCGAATCAAGGACAAGAACCTTCCCCTGGAACCGGGGAAAACGGTCAGCAAGGCGACGCGGCAACTCCTTCAGATGAGATAAATGATCAAGGGACGGGTGAAGATGATCAACAGCTGAAACCTGGAAACGAACAACCGGAAGATGAGAATGCTAAGTTAAAAGAACAATTGAACGAAGCCGCAGCAAGGCTTGAAAAATTGGAAGAAGATCTTCGTGCTAAACAGGACACTCATAACGAAGAGCTGGAAAAACAGATTGAAAACTTAAATAAGAAAATTAGTAGTCTGAAAGAAAACATTAAGGATTTAAAGCATGAAATCAAAGATTTGAAGGTGGATATTGAGAATCTCAATAAAAATTTTGATGTAATCTATGATAGTATTAAAAAAATTGAAAATGGCATATTAGAGTATCTTCCGAAAGATAGTGATCGAAGAGAAACGTTAAGCAAGGCTTTTGAGTCAACGATTCGTACGAGAGATGTAGACCAGTTACTTAAATACTATAAGTTACTTTCAAACTATGAAACAACGCTATACGGATCAGTAGATTATACAATTAAGAACAATGTCATCTCCGCGAAAAAAGACAGCGTGAATACCGTCCTTAAAATCGGTGAAACCGAAGCGGAAAAATGGAGCAATTTAAAAAACAACATGCTGTCTACAAATGAAGATATTGAAAATTATACAAAAGACATGACCGATTTCGTCAAAAGCTACGGCGATTTCATTAATGAGAAGCAGACTGACGTGCTGAATGAGCTCAGCACGATTTCAGACAGAGCAAATGCCGTATCTGAACAGCTGCGCAATCCGGAAGGCGCCGGAACAGCAGTCATGCAGGGAGATGCGACAGATGGAACGATGGTCATCAGCATGCAGGATACGCTTGGAAATGACATTTTGCAGCTGTCCAACATGCTCGGTTCCTTGTCGGAAACGCAATCAGGCGTCATCGAGTACACGAGCAATATTCAGGAAAGTGTAAACGATGTTCAGAAAAAAGCGGATACCCTGAATTCAAACTGGGGTCAAAATGTCGCGACGACAAAGCTTATCCGCGGAGACGTATACGGCATTCTCGGAAATGCGTTCGGAGGAAACGACGGATATGTATACGATCATCTGGCAAGTCCGGTGAAAATCAGCGGGGATGTTCCAGAGTCAAAAGCGCAAAACGTACCGCCGGTCGTCATTCTCGTGATTGTGATGCTTTCCAGCTTGCTGATCGGATATTTCAGCCACCATTATCAAAATGCTCCGCTCTTAGTCAGGGGCGCGCTGTTCGGCATTTTGAATATCATTGTCGGACTGATGATCAGCCTGTTCGGTTTGAACATTTACTCACTCGCAGACGATCAGGCCGTCATGTGGTCGGTCTTTACGATCTTGCTGCTTGTCGCAAGTTCAGCCATTATCCGGACGGCGTTTATGCTGGGATCGATCGCAGGCGGAATCGCGACAGCCGCCATGGTGCTGTTCTATGTAGCGCCGCTGCTTGACCTGGCGATGCCGAACTTCAGCTTTAACAATCCGGTATCAACCGTATATATGTCGATTCAGTACGGAACTGGAAGCCAGTTTGCACTCGGAATCGGAGCATTAATTTTAATCACGATCATCGCAATTGCTGTTCCTTTTATTGTCGATTTTGCAAAATCAAGAACAGAAGAAAGCGAGACTGACCATGATGCGTAATGCGAAATGGGGAAAGAAGGGGATCATGGCAGTCATGCTCTCCTTCTTTCTTTTCACTCCGATCGCGAAGGCGGAGGAAACCGATAAAGTCGATGTAAAGCCAAACGAGTACGAAAAGCAGGATATTAAAATCGAGACGGACTACCTTCAGGAAGAAGAGGCGGAATACAAAGAGGAAATATCAATTCCAGAAGAACTGAAGGAATTCTCATTTACAGATTCGAAAAAAGAAGATGCTATCGAAAAGCTGAAAAGCCTGTCCGGAAGCTTCACGAATGAAAGCAATTCCGTGGCTTCAAAGCTAAAGCAGCTTGACCTGTCATTCTCGGCAAATCCGTCCTTATCGGGAAGGGAAGATGACTCTGCGGAAAACCGGCAATCCATCTTCCTGCCCATTCTATACGGTCTGCTGATCCTTCTTTGCATCGCCGGTCTGTTCTTTTTGATTCCGAAAGTCAGCGGGCAGCAGAAAAAATAAGAGCGCTCAGCAATGAAAAGTCCGAGGTTCTGTAAGGTGCTGTCGGTGCGGCTGTCTTTTGGTTGGCTGTTCTTAGCGCAGAAAACCGCAGCACTTGAGAAGCGGGCTGATGAATCAGTACAATAATGGATAAGGAGGGACGCCGTATGCATTTATCCATTGTTACCGGAGCGTCAAAAGGGCTTGGCGCCGCGATGGCCGAAGGGCTTTTGCAAAAAGGCCATATTGTTCATGCTGTTTCAAGGACCAAGTCTGATATCAGTCATGACAGGCTGATCCAGCATGAGGCCGATCTGGCGCAGCTCGCCGAAACAGAAAAGTGGTTTCGGCAATTCTCAGATTCTGTCCAAGCCCATGATTTTGCTTCGATCACCTTGATCAATAATGCGGGAATGGTGACGCCGATCAAGCGCGCCGGCGAAGCTGAACCGGAAGAACTGAGGCTGCATTATGACTTGAATTTGTTAGCGCCGGTGATGCTCAGCCAGCTGTTTACCAAATGGCTCAAGCCATATAAAGGCAAAAAATCGATTGTCAATATATCATCAGGCGCGGCCAAAAACCCTTATAAAGGATGGAGCGCCTACTGCAGCTCAAAAGCGGGGCTCGATATGTTCACGAAAACATTCGGCTTTGAACAGGAAGATGAGTCTGATCCGGTGAAGATGATTTCTTTCTCCCCCGGGATCATGGATACCGGCATGCAAGAGGTTATCCGTTCATCATCGAAAAAAGATTTTCATGAAATTGAACGATTCAAAACCTATCAAACAGAAGGAAAGCTGAGAAGCACCTCTTATGTGGCCGGCATTCTGCTCGACCTGCTTGAGACCGACTTTGAAAACGGCAGAGTGTATGATATTAAAGAGTTTTTGTAAAAAATAAAAAAACAAGCACATCGAATCGATTGTGCTTGTTTTTTTATTTATCAATTTTGAATATGATGTGCCAGATCAATTGAGATTTGCATGAAAATATGTTAGGATTCTAAAAATATATAAAGGAGGGGTTTACATGAGAAACGTAACTTTAATGGATGTATTCACCCATCCAATCGCACAAAAATATTTAACTCGTTCCGGTGTAGCTCATGCTGTAGCCTGCGCCTATCACGCATACCGCCTGGCGGTGCGAGCTGGAGTAGATCCCGATATCGCGACAAAAGCGGCATTGCTGCACGATATCGGCCATTATGAATGGTACACCGACGGAGAATGGGATTATGAAAAATACAAGCAAAACGACATTCACGCAATAAAGGGAGCCGAGCGCGCCCACAAGCTTCTCATCCGCCTCGGCGAAGATCGGAAAGCGGCCAAAGAGATTGCTTTGGCGATTCTGCTTCATACGGATTCCTATTTGCCAGAAGGGGACCTTGATAAAAACAAGCTGCAGCAAATCGTCAAAAAAGCGGATGAGCTGGACGAAGAGCCGGGCGGAAACCACCATTACCGCAAAATCGATCATAAGCTGGCGCTTGAAAAAATCCGGAAGCTTGACCGCATGGTCGATGAATCCTTATCTCCCATGAAAAGAACGGTTTAATCGGACAAAGGGCTGTTTTCAAACTTTTCCCCTTTGTCATTTACATAAATAGAGCGGATGATCGTCCTGTTAAACGGCGAGTTGTCTGCCGTTTTTCCTGAAAGGTCTATCGTCACCGAGTACATGCCGGCTTTTTTGAATGACAGGCTGTTTTGCAGCGCATTGATAGAAGCAGGTTTCAGCGACTTTTTCTCGGCTTGTTTTCCGTTTTCGTAGCGGATCGAGCGGACGGACGCCTTAACATTCGCAAGGTTTGACGATTCTCTGGTGACTGCGTTTTTGATTTGCTGGTTTAGAGGAGAATCGAAAGTCACAATGAACAAAAACGCCTCTTTTTGTTTGACGGATGATGCGATCTTCCAAGTGCCTGCCGCGGGATTTTTGATGGCAGCGGAATGGACGAACCCCCCTTCAAAAACATCCGCCGTCTTTGCGATTGAAAAATCTTTGAACGGCTTGCCGCGTGGATCTGTCAATTTGATATTTCCCGAGGAATGATTGCTCAGCCAGTGAACGGTTATCTCCTTGACGCCTTTTTCAACGGCAAACTCCTCTTCTCTCAATCCATGATTTTCCCCCCCTCTGATGAAAGGGTACGATAAGTTTTCTTTGGTGGCCGCAGTTTCATTTGCATTTGCCTGAATCGTCAGTAAAGGCATGAATACAGGAAACGTGAGGTTTCCTTTAATAATTGAGAAGTGATCCCACTTCCCTGTATCCAGGTTTGTGGCGTAAGGGAGTCTCGCATTTTTTTCAGTGACGGCTCCGTCATTTTCGCCAAACATGTTTAAATAGACGCCCCCGAAAAATAAAGCGCTGCCGAACCCGCCGATTTTATTGCCTGCCAGGGTAAAATATTTGGTTTTCAATCGATTGGGATGATTGTCGGTCTGGTCGCGGAACGATTTCATAAACCCTGTCTGGAGTGAATAAACGGCGTCATTTTTCTGGCCTAAAATATCGGCTAGCCATCCTGCCCAGTTGCTGTAGGCAAGGTCTGCCAGCTGTGAGCCGTGATGGGGGGTTCCGAGTGTAATCACCCGCTCGACATAATGGTATGCGTTGTGATGAATAAGAGCCGACTGACTGTCAATTCCGCCTTTGCTGTAGGAAACGAGAATCACCTTGCGGCCGAAATACTGGTAGATTTCGCGCAGTTTGGCGGCCAGCATCGCTCCGTTGTCCTGCATGTCTTTATCGGGGTGGAGATCGATAAAAGCCGCGTCATACCCGTTTTTCCAGGCCTGTTCCGCCATGTCGTTTTCGTCAAACCAAGCGCTTGAAGAGCCGTTTAATCCATGGACGAATACAATCGGCGGTTTTGCGGGATCGGGATGTTCTACAGGGTCTCCCGCGAACCAGTAGCCCGGATTGCCGCCTCCTCCTTTAAATCCTCCCGCTTTCGATACATGCGGATACACGAGCAGCAAAACAAGCATGAGCAGCACCAGTTTTTTCATCGTTGTTCACCTCATGGTTTATTTGTAAGCGTTTTCATCTTATTTTCTGAAGGTGAACTTTATACCGATATACTGAAAAAAATTTAGAAAATATTCATAAAAGAGAGGAATATACACTGATAGGCCGGATATCCGGCCTTCAATGTTCAGGCTTTTCCAGGCTTTAAATGTTTGCGGAAGAACGATTTGACGATGTCCAGGGTATGAGCCTGGGTAAAACCGTTATGTCCGGCCCCGTTTATTTTATACATAAGGGCATCATGGCCTTCTTTTATTAAGGCTTCAAACAATTGGACGCTTTGTTGATAAGGGACGACATCGTCCTGATCCCCGTGCATAATCAGAATGGGAGGCGCTTCCCTGTGAACATAGCTTATCGGACTCGCTTGTTTCGCCTGTACTCTGTTTTCTTGAACAGCTCCGCCGATCAGCTTGGATTCCGGTGAATTGGGTGAATCATGATCGAAGATGGACGGATACTTGCTCATGGACAGAAGGTCGACCGGACCGAACCAGTCCGCAACCGCATCGACTTTGCTCGATACATGACGGTATTCGTCCGGGCCTTCAAATTCTTCAATTCCTTCGGTCAATCCAAGCAAAAGAGCCAAATGGCCGCCTGAAGAATCCCCCCAGACTCCGACTCTATCAGGATCGATGTTATAGCGGGCGGCATTTGCTTTTAAAAAGCGGACTGCTGTTTTCACATCATGAAGCTGAGCCGGAAACACCGCCTCTCCGCTGCCTCTGTATTGAACGCTTGCCACGACATATCCTTGCTCGACAAATGGAACCAGTTGGGGGATAAAGGCGGATGTATCCTGTTTTGTCCAGCCCCATCCGCACCCTTGCAAATAAATGATCAGCGGGTATGTTTCCTGATTGCCTTTCCTGTTAAATAACGCATCCATTGGATTGCGGTACACCAGCAAATGTAATGTCAAAGAAGTGTCTTCCACTTTTGTGTACTCAATATTCGGTATGAGCTGAATGTAAGAGTTGGTGTTTTGCTCCCAGTTGATTTCTTTTATATGATTCGTCATGTTAAGTCCTCCCTTAATGTGATGGAAATCCGAATTTGCCTGTGTTGATCACATGGAACCACCTCCTTTTATTCCGTTGTAATGAACAGTATTACAACGAGGTGAAAAAAACACAGTGCCAGATGCTTGTTGTAAGTATAGTTATTACAACGAGCTGAAAAAATCATGCCTCACTGAGAAGCATTCTTTTTTTGGATGATCAGATCAGTCAATTCCTTTATAGACATTTCTTTGAGTATATTCTCCATGGCTGTTTGCGCTTTTAATAAAACAAGCTCAAGAACCTGGTGGATATTCGCGCCAACCCAGCAATCAGGATTGGGGTTTTCGTGAGTGTGAAACAGTTCGCCTTCACCGACAACTTCGACAGCTTTATAGACATCATACAAAGAAATGGCGCCGGCATCCCGTAATAAGTGCGCTCCGCCTGTGCCGCGCTTTACTTCAATCAAGCCCGCTTTTTTCAGCAATCTGCTGATTTGGCGGATGATGACCGGATTGGTATTGACGCTGTCTGCGATTTGCTCTGATGTCAAATGGTCGCTTCGGACGTGCATCAAGGATAACATATGTACGGCTATCGTAAATCTGCTGCTGATCTTCATCAAACCACCCTCCTGTTGTAATCATGATAATTACAACAGGAGGAGCTGTCAATCTTTTTTATTCAAAAGGCGCTGAAATATGAAACCCTGTCAAAGCTTTTTCGTATGAATGGAAGGAAAACAGTTGACAGACGTTAGTGTGAATAGTAGTTTTTAGATTAATGAAAAAAGCCGGGAGGAAACAAAGCTTGTTAAAATCAAAAACCCATTTTTGGACGCTGCAAATTTTATTGGTTCTTCTTATCATTTATGTGTCGACAAAAGTGTCTTTTCTTTTCGAACCGATCATCGTATTTGCATCGACTCTATTTACTCCGATTTTAATTGCGGGAATCTTGTATTTTATATTCAATCCGATCGTGCGGCTTCTTGAGAAAAAGCTGCCGAGAACGCTGTCCATTCTGCTGATCTATTTGGTGTTTGTGGCATTCATCGGGTTTGTATTGTCAGCAGTCGGTCCTGTATTTACAAAGCAGGTTACCGATCTGTTCAACAACATCCCCTCCTATGTGAAACAGATCCAGATTTTCATTAAGCAAATGTCGAATTCGCAGTGGTTCACTTGGATAATGAATCAGGACTTCGTATCGGTTGCCAAAATCGAAAGCTCAATCGGCGAATATTTGACGAGCCTGCCTGAAAATATTACAGGGAGCCTGACTTCTGTATTCGGCGTTGTGACCAACATTGCGCTCACGGCTGTTACCGTGCCGTTCATCCTGTTTTATATGCTGAAGGACGGCCACCGTTTCCCGAATTTGGCTGTCAAGATCCTGCCTGACAAGTATAAAAATGAAGGGCTGAAGATTTTTAAGGATTTGTACGAGACGCTGGCGGCTTACATTCAAGGACAGCTCATTGTTTGTCTGTTCGTCGGAACGGCGTGCTTCATCGGTTTTTGGATCGCCGGTGTGAAATACGCGCTGATTCTCGGGTTGATCATTGCCGTGACGAATATTATTCCATATGTCGGACCGTTTCTTGGAGCGGCGCCGGCCGTCATTATCGCATTTCTCGACTCGCCGACGAAAGCATTGATCGCGCTGATCATCGTCGTTGCCGTTCAGCAGACAGACGGGAATCTGCTGTCGCCGCTGATTATCGGCCGCCGCTTGAATACGCATCCGCTGACGATCATCCTTTTATTAATCGGCGCCGGAAGCTTCGGAGGCATTCTCGGCATGATCCTGGCCGTTCCGGCTTATGCCCTGCTCAAGGCTTTTACATTGAATATCGTCCGCCTTGTCCGTTTAAGGCAGAGGTATAAAAAAGAAACGGCGGAAAATCCTGAAGTCTGAACGTTTTGCCCATTTTCACATATGATGCTAATAAATTAAATGGCGGAGGTGTGAAAATGCCGGCAATTGTCGGACCGATTTTTATCAGGCGAGTCGTTGATGACAGCGCAGCCTTTTTTGGAGATGTGTTTGCGATTTCCCCGAAGTGCACGGATTCCTCCGGAGGAGGAGCGGGCACATTTCAAACAGGGGACTACGGATTGATTCATAACGATATCAATAAAACGACCTTCACAGATGCGGATGTGATGGACGGTTCCCAGTCATTGAACCTGTGACAGCCTCTTTTAAAGAGGCTGTTTCTTTTTTATAGTATAATGGGAAAAAAGATAGATAAGGCAGGTGACAAAGATGAAAATCAGGAAGGCAAACATCTTAAACGAAGATCAGATGATCACAGACGTTTACCTCCATGAAAATAAAAAGGAATTTCATACGCTTGTGGCTGTGCCGCAACTGGAGTGGAGCACGCTGATTTCCTATGAGGAAGAAAAAGCAGAACTCGCCGAAAAGCTTGACCGGTCATTGTCGAAAGTGGCTGAGTCGGATGCGGCCGAGGAGCTGTCCAAAAAGATCGTACAATGGGTGACCGAAATGTAGCACGGGCTCATGCCCGCTGTTTTCGTGGGCATACTGATAAAAAAATGCAGCTTAAAAAACGCTGCCAGCAGGATAAAACTGGAGGGTCTAAGACGTGAGCGACCAATCATTGGATCAATATTTACAGCAGGGAATGTACGGACCACGCGAAACGAAGCCGGATGAACGCAGACTTTTTTTAGGCTCGCTGAGGGAAAGGGTCATCATCGCATTGACTAAAGGACAAGTGCTGCGTCCGAAGGCATACCGGGAAGTCATCGATGCGCTTGGCTCAAAAGCGGATGCAACATTATTGCTTAACGGCGAAATCGGCTACTCTCATTTATCTCCTTACATCAAGGAGTCCAATAAGCAAGGCGTCCCTTTTTCGATCGTGTCCGATCAGCAATCGGACACTCCCCTTGGACTTGTTCTCGCGGCGCGTGAGGCCGTAGAGAAAGAATCGATTTATGTTCAGGACGATATCTTTGAGCAGTCGGTTTTAAACAAGAGATGAGGTGCGGGTTTTCGCACGCGCCTTCCGCAAGGCGGTCCCGAACCCGTGGTTTTTGTTTTTTTCTGAAAAAGAAAAAACCGCTGCTGGCGCGGCTTGACAGCCATATTCGATTGATTCGCCATTCACTTGTCCGTTTAGATAAGTTATAATGTTACCTATCATACAAAAGGCGGGGAGGGCGGCAATGAAAAAAGCTCTTATATGTATAGATTATACGAATGACTTTGTCGCAGCTGACGGTAAGCTGACGTGCGGGGAACCCGGCCGCAAAATCGAAGACGCCGTGGCGCGTCTCGCGGATACGTTTATTCAAAACGGCGATTATGTCGTATTTGCAGTCGATTCACACGAGGCCGGCGATACGCTTCATCCGGAAACCCGTTTGTTTCCTCCGCATAATATAAAAGGTACATCAGGACAGGATTTATACGGGAAGCTTGAAAAGCTTTATCGAAAACACGAACACGATCAGAATGTCTATTACATGGAAAAAACAAGGTACTCTGCTTTTGCCGGGACAAACCTCGAGCTGAAGCTTCGTGAAAGGGATATTCAAGAACTGCACCTTGTTGGCGTATGCACAGATATATGCGTGCTCCATACCGCAGTAGATGCTTATAATAAAGGGTTTAATCTTGTCATTCATCAAAACGCAGTGGCTAGCTTTAACCCGGACGGACACGACTGGGCTCTTTCTCATTTTGCAAACACCCTGGGAGCCTCAGTGTCAGATTGAGGAAGGAGAAATGAAGGTTGGAACACCGTTTTACAGACGACAGTCTAGCACTACACACAGACCTATATCAAATTAATATGGCGGAAACGTATTGGCGCGACGGCATTGATCAAAAGAAAGCCGTATTTGAACTGTTTTTCAGAAAGCTCCCTTTTGACAGCGGTTTTGCCGTTTTTGCCGGTCTTGAAAAAGCGATTGAATTTTTGCGGGATTTCAGATTTACTGAAAGCGATTTAGTTTATTTAAAAGAAGAGCTGGGCTTTAAAGATGACTTTCTCGGCTTTTTAAAAGATATGAGATTCACCGGTTCGCTTTATTCTATGCAGGAAGGCGAAATCGTGTTTGGCAACGAACCGATCATGAGGATCGAAGCGCCTTTGGCTGAAGCGCAGCTGATTGAGACGGCTCTGCTCAACATTGTGAATTACCAAACATTGATTGCCACAAAAGCGGCGAGAATCAAAAGTGTGATCGGAGAAGAGACGGCGCTTGAATTTGGAACAAGGCGCGCGCATGAAATGGACGCGGCGATGTGGGGAGCAAGAGCCGCGATTATCGGCGGATTCGACGCGACAAGCAATGTCCGCGCCGGCAAGCGGTTTGACATTCCGGTATCAGGCACGCACGCCCATGCGCTTGTACAGGCCTATCGCGATGAGTACACGGCATTTAAAAAATATGCGGAAACCCATAAAAAATGTGTCTTTTTGGTCGATACATATGATACGGTGCGTTCCGGCATTCCAAATGCGATCAAAGTAGCAAAGGAATTCGGCGATCAAATTGAATTTTCGGGAATCCGCCTGGACAGCGGAGACCTCGCCTATTTGTCGAAGAAAGCGAGAGCCATGCTGGATGAAGCCGGATTTACAGATACAAAAGTTGTTGCATCAAGCGATCTTGATGAGTACACGATTATGAACCTTAAAGCCCAGGGTGCAAAAATCGACGTCTGGGGCGTGGGCACAAAGCTGATTACCGCTTACGACCAGCCGGCTCTCGGCGCGGTTTACAAACTTGTTTCGATCGAAGAAGACGGAAAGATGGCAGACACGATTAAAATTTCTTCGAATCCGGAAAAAGTGACGACTCCAGGCTTGAAAAAGGTGTACAGAATCATCAATCAGCTGAACCATCATTCAGAAGGCGATTATATCGCTTTGGACTATGAAAAGGTCAATGAACAGGAGCGGCTGAAGATGTTTCACCCCGTTCATACGTTTATCAGCAAGTTTGTGACGAATTTTGATGCGAAAGATCTTCACCAGCCGATCTTTGAAAAAGGCGAGCTTGTCTATGAGAATCCGAGCATTCAGGATATTAAGCGGTATGTTCAAGAAAATCTCAGTTTGCTTTGGGAAGAGTATAAGCGGATCAGCAAGCCCGAAGAATATCCTGTCGATTTAAGCGAAGCTTGCTGGAACAACAAGATGCAGCAAATTCACGAAGCGAAAATCAAGGCGAAAAAAGGTCTGGATCAAGGTTGACTCTGTAAACGATAGTTTTTAACATAACTGGGGATTGAAACAGATAATTTCTTCGGGGATTATCTGTTTTTCAATATTAAGTTCAAATTTGGGTGAATTTTTATACAGCAGACGGGATTTGCCCAATTATTTGATATACTTAAAAGCGAAGGCACCTCAGTCGCTAGGGGGAAGAAGAATGAGGGTATTCGTTGCCAGACAGCCAATATTCAACAGAAAAGAACAAGTTGTCGCATACGAGCTTTTATACAGGGAAAGCGAGAAAAACTTTTTTTCCGGTATTGACGGTGATCAAGCGACAACAGAATTAATGATTAACAGCTTTTTAAACATTGGAATCGATAAATTGACAGAAGGCAAAAGGTATTACGTGAATTTTACCGAGGGTCTTTTGGCATCAGGGCTGCCGACGTATTTTGACCCGGACCAGCTCGTTGTGGAAATCCTTGAAGATGTGCCGATTACCCTTGAGCTTATCGAAAGGTGCAGGCATTTGAAAAGCCTCGGCTACACGATTGCACTCGATGATTTTTGTTTAAAGCATCGCGTGAAGAGGGACTTGCTCCATCAGCTTTTGGCATCCATTGATATTTTGAAGATCGATTTTTTCAAAACGACGCAGCAGGAAAGACAGAGCATCCTTCGATCATGCCGTAACCACCGCCTGACGTTCCTCGCTGAAAAAGTGGAGACGCGAAAAGAATATGAGCAGGCTGTAAAAGACGGATTTCATCTGTTTCAAGGCTATTTCTTCAGCGAGCCTGTCGTGATTGACGGTCAGGACATTACATATCATTTCCACGCTTATTATGAGCTGCTGCATGAATTAAGCGAAGATCAGCCTGATATTGAAAACGTCACAAATATTATAGAGCGCGATTTGTCGCTTTCTTACCAGCTGCTGAAGCTGTTGAATTCTCCAGCCAACCGGCCGATCCAAAAGATTAAAAGCATCCGCCAGGCTATCGTGCTTCTCGGATTTAAAGAAATCAAAAGGTGGATCTTCATCCTCTCATTTAAGGATTTAACGAAAAAGCAAAACTCCAGCAAGAACGAAGTCGTCAAGATTTCGCTGATCCGCGCGAAGCTTTGCGAATTGCTGGCAAAAAAAACGAACCGCCCTCAGCCGGCTTCTTATATGCTGACAGGCATGTTTTCATTTATCGATACACTGCTGCACAAAGAACTAACGGAAGTCGTCAGCGAACTGCCGCTGACAGACGAAGTGGGCCAGGCGCTGCTCGGAAAAGAAAATGATTACCGAAAAATCTTGCGGCTTGCAAAATCGATCGAACGAAACGAATGGGAAGACAACACACCGGAGACAGAAGGCTTAACTAAAGATGAAGCGTACCAGTGCTATCTTGAAGCTGTTGATTGGTGTCAAAAGCTCTTATAAAAAAATTCCGGCTCCTTCTTAGGGACCGGAATTTTTTTTGCGCTAAGACCAACGCAATAGCAGGAATAGTCTGCTGCGGGGGCTGATGAGCATGATGCGAATGCCGTCGGGATCGAATGAGGCATCAAGCTGGCTGCGGACGCCGGTTTGCCTGAGCGCGGCCAGCACGTTATTTTTTTGGTTGCTTTGGGCAGCCGTCATGATTTGCTGGGCCAAAGTACGCGAGGCTGAAAGCCTGCTTAAAATTCTCTGTCCGTCAGCCATCAAGCTCTCCGCTTCTTTTGCCGAGCGCAATAAGGCGCTGACTTGAACTTCGGGATAGACCTGCCGGCAGCGGACGTGTTGATATGGATGCATCCAAAAGCAATGAGGAGGAAGCAATATGAACACCTCTTTTCAATTTTTACGGGTCAAATTGCGGTTTTTGCGGTGTAAGGCGAAGGGATGGTTTTTTATAAGGGCCGAAATGCGTGTCGGTCTATTGCGTGTTTTTCGGTGGCGCATACCCGATCTGCGTTCCGTGAACACTCAAGTTTTTCTATTCCCCGCTAGTTACTACTTTAGACTCAAGGTTGCAAAACGAACAAAACACAACTGAACTTGCGATGATAAAGGGGTTTATATGCGATCTTTATTTGACTCCTTGAAAAACAAACAAAAATTTTATGTTTCATTAGGATTTGAGAACTAATCGCAAGTTGTGTAAAATGGGTGTTATGGTCTATTTAAAGTTTGCGGTGTAACGCATGAATTTATATGCAACTTTTCGGTGAAAAAGAAACCAAATCCCTTTAAACTTGTATTAACAGATCAAATACCTATGACTCGTTCACTATACACAAATTGATTGATCTTCCAAAAGGAGTGTGGAACCGGTGGAAAAGCAACAAATTGAAGAATTAAAACAACTGCTTTGGCGGCTAGAGAATGAAATCAGAGAAACAAAGGACTCCTTGCGCAAGATTAACAAAAGCATTGATCAATACGATAAGTACACATATTTAAAAACCTCGTAAAAAGACTTGTTTCAGACAAGTCTTTTTTTTGTGTGCAAACGAACCCAAAAAAAGGATAAATTATTATATAATTGTTAAATAAAAAAATTGCTCTGTCAATCGGGATTTTGATTTAGTAAAATATTAAGAAAGGAGGGAGCACCATCTCTAAGCTTTTTTGTCTAGATCACAGTAAAATCAAGCAAAGAATGAATCATTTTATAGACCTTGAGATTCCCAATGCGGACTTAAATCGGACGCTGCACGCTTTTCTAGATGCAAAGGACCAGTTGCATTTCAGCGAGCTTGCTTTTTATCATTACCAAAGTTTCGGCGGCACGGACACCGATGCGGCAGAAACCCTTGGAGCAGGCATTGAACTCTTGATTCTTGCGTTTGATATATTCGATGATTTAGAGGATGAAGACAGCCCCGATGAACCTTGGATGAAAATCAACAGTTCAGTCGCAATGAATGCGGCGACTGCGCTTTATACAATAAGCATTAAAGTGATCGGTTCGGTGTCGAAAGAACCGGTGTTTTTCGAAAAGCTAATGGAATATACACTTCAATCGATGCAGGGACAGCATGACGATCTCAGCAACCGCCCTGCCACTGAAGATGAGTGCCTTGACATGATCAAGCGTAAATCCGGGGCGCTGACAGCCTTGCCATGCGTGCTGGGAGCTATGCTTGCTACGGGCAAATTTGACCCGACGGTTGAAAAGTACGCCTACCAGCTGGGCATTGCTTCACAAATCGAAAATGATTATAAAGCACTTTTTTATGATTCCAAAAGCGATATCGCCAAGAAAAAGCGGACGCTTGCGTACTTATATTTGTCAAGAAAATTTAACCAGCCGTCGATTGATTTGTTAAAAACATTTGAAACTGAGGATAAAATTGCCGATAAAGAAATAAAATGCTATAAAGAGAAATTGAAGGCAGCAGGCGTCACTCAGTATATGTATGTTATGAATCAGCTCGCTATTCAGAAATTTAAGAAGGGAATCGGGGAGCTGGAGTTGGGGGAGCTGAAAAAACAGCAGTTGACTTCGTTTGTATTGAAGATGTTTGGGAAGGAGGATTAGGGTGTGCAGGAGATCGTGAGCTTTTTAGTTCAACATCCAGAAATTTTAGAACAGGTTATTAATGGGAATGCCTGTCTATTAGGGGTGGATATAGATCAATTAGAAAGTATTATTGATGGATTTAAATTACTAGAATCATCAATTGGAAGGCCTGTTCCTTTTTGGAGAAGTATTTAAAATGAAATTTTCCTTGAAAATTATTTCAGTTATACTTGTCTGTCTTAGTTTTATCTATAGCTGTTACGTAGTTTATATATGTTATAACAATTTATTTGTAGGTGCATATTTAAAATACAATTCAGACAATCAACTTGTGGTCGATTATATACAAGAAGATTCACTGGCGGATTACACAGGCTTAAAAGCTGGGGATATTATTCTTGAAGTGAACAATAAAAAGCCGTCTAAAGACCAGCCGAAGAATAGTATACTAGCTAATGTTAGTTCCCTTTCTATTGAGAGGAACGGACAAATCATCACTACTGATACAAGAGACACCATCATTAGCTATGATATCTTATTTACTGTTTTAATCCCGATAGTGTTTTATTTGTTATGCTTGCTTTGTGTTATTTTAATTTTAAAATCTAAAAAGAAACAAACATCTTCATTTTTACTAATTCTATTTTTGCTTACTGTATCGATTGCTTATGTAAGTGCAGGAGGAGTTTCAAGAGGTAATGTGTTTAGTAGGTATGTAAATTTATTAACCTTTATATCAATTCCAATCAGTTACTTGCATTTTATATATCAATATTTTAAAGAGATAGGCAGAAAACTATGTAGTAATAAGGTGTTTTTCTTTTATTTACTGCCGGTTTTAAATCTAGTTCTTGAGATTTTTAGTGGTACTTTTGAAAAACTTAATGGACCTATTCCTTATATTAATTTGTATTCATTTTTCATGGGATTAGTATTAGTGATATCTGTGTTTGTTTACGGTATGGTTAAACATAAAAATACAGAGCAAACATATTTTTTAAAAATGCTGATGCTTGGCAACTTTTTTGCGGTTTTTCCTTTTATTGCATTTTATGTTATCCCGGTCTTAGTCATTGATGATTTTATCTATTCTGCAGCAGTAGTTGCTCCGTTTCTATTAATTATTCCTTTTACATTAGTTTATCTATTTATATCAAACAAAATGTATGACGTGGAATTTTTGATAGGAAGGTTAAAATATTATGGACTGCTTGCAATCATTCCAACCATCATCATGGTTTCTACTGTAAAGCTGATGAAATTTCAAGAAGGAGACTATTATGATGCAAGATTAGCAATTTATGTCTATCTTATAATTCTAGGGGTTTTCTATCTTAAAGAAATTCTTGACTATCGCTTCCGTCTGAAACGTTTTTCAGAGAAGTATAACTACCAAGACAGTATATTTAAGTTCACACAAACGATTCGAACACACTCATCTTTAAATCAGGTTTTGTTGGAATTGAAACAAACAATTCTCGATGTTTTGATTGTCAGCCAAGCCCATGTTCTGAAAGTCAAAAGCGACGGAACAATATCTTTGCTCGAAGAAGATGCCGAAGAATATCCGTGGATCCCCTACGAACAAGAAGTAACCAAGGTCATCACCGACATCGGCAAAATCGTCGAAGTCGACCGTGGGTTTTTGATTAAGATCGGTGAACGGGGCGGGACGTCTTATGTCATGCTGTGTTTGTCGGTTTTAAATACGCCTAGGCTGACGCGCGATGAGATTTCATGGCTTGAGACGCTGGCGTTTTATACGAGCGTTTCCCTGGAAAACGTGCTGAAAATCGGCGAGCTGATGGAGCATCTGGAAAATGTGAAAAAAGAAGGGCCGAATCCGGCGTGGCTGAATAAATTGATGTTTGCGATTGAAGAGAAGCAGAGATCTGATTTAGCCCGCGATCTCCACGACTCTGTCCTGCAGGATATGATTTCCTTGAAGCATCAAAGCGAGATGTTTCTGGCTGATTTTGAAAAAGATAAAGTCTGTACGAATCAAATCCGGCAAAGGCTCATCAATATGAATGAGCAAATGTCCGCCGTCATCCAGACGACAAGGGAAACGTGCCAGGAGCTGAGGCCGCAGCTGTTGTACGATCTCGGACTTGTCAAAGCCCTTTCGAAACTGGCGGCGCAGCATCAGGAGTCCTCATCGATCGATAAGATCCGCCTCAATACGGAAAGGTTCTCAAAGGTGCTCGACTTGGACACGCAGTTGAATTTGTACAGAATTGTGCAGGAGCTTTTAAGCAATGCGGTTAAACATTCGAGAGCTAATGAGGTTTTGATTATGCTTGTCTGCATAAAAGAAAAAGTTGTTCTTCATTATGAAGATGACGGCATTGGGGTTGACCCGGACAAGCTTTATCAAAACAGCGCAAGCATGGGGCTGTCGGGCATTCGCGAGCGCGTCCGCGCACTGAACGGCAGTCTGGATATACAGACAGCAGAAGGGAAAGGCTTTAGGGTCGCCATTGAAATGGGATTGTAATGTTTAGTTAACATTTTTGCTTGGCATCCGCCAAGTTTTTTCTATAAAATGGTGATAGGGCAAGGTTACGCAAAAGGGAGGAAATTATGAGAAGATTACTTGTGATCGATGATCATCCGGCTGTCATGGAGGGGACGAAGGCAATTCTTGAAACGAACCAGGACTTTGTTGTCGATTGCCTCAGCCCTGAAGCCAGCGAACAATTTCTCAAGAAACATGATTTTTCTGCGTATGACCTGATCTTAATGGATTTAAATTTGGGTGAAATCAACGGCATGGACCTATCTAAGAAAATCCTTGAGACATGTTCATCATGCAAAATTATCGTTTACACAGGCTATGAAGTCGAAGATTATTTTGAAGAGGCGATTCGTTCCGGCATGCACGGCGCCATCAGCAAAACGGAATCGAAGGAAAAGATTATAGAGTACATATATCAGGTTCTGGATAATAAAATTGTCGTCGATTATGATTATTTCAAGCAGTTGATTACACAGCAAAAATCGAAGTCAAACAGCCAGCAGACCCAGCACGACCTCTTGACTGAAAGGGAATGCCTGATTTTAAAAGAAGTCGAAAAAGGCTACACAAATCAGGAAATTGCTGATGCGCTTCATTTAAGCAAGCAGTCGATCGAATACAGCTTGACTTCCGTATTCAGCAAGCTGAATGTAGGATCAAGGACAGAGGCTGTTTTAATCGCGAAATCTGAAGGTGTACTCTGATGAGGGGACGATTGTGATGGAAACGAAACATACACTTCTTGAAGCGTTGGGAATCGAGTTGAAGGAGTGCAGCAAAGAACGGTGTGTTGCCGTCATGCCTGTCGATGAAAGAACGCGTCAGCCTTTCGGCTATCTGCACGGAGGCGCGTCCGTTGCGCTCGCTGAAACGGTGGCAAGCATCGGGGCATATCAGCATATCGATCCAAAAGAGCAGGCATGCTTCGGGCTTGAGATCAACGCCAACCATATTAAATCGGTAAAAGACGGAACGGTTAAAGCGGTCGCTACGCCTCTGCATGTGGGCAAATCAACAATGGTGTTTCAAATTGACATACGCGATGAGCAGGACAGCCTGATTTGCACGTCCAGGTGCACGATGGCGGTCATCAGCCGTCCTTCATCGTAAACATAAAGAAAACTCGCCTGTTAGGGGCGAGTTTTCTTTTTATAAATAGGAATCTTCCTTCTTTTTAATCAGAAAATTTCTGTAGCCTTCATAATCGTCCTGTACGGTTTTCTTTTCCATTTTAACGCCTGTATTATACGCGGCTCTTGCGATCAGGTGCGCGCCTACAGGAGACGTCAGAAATACAAAGACGATACCGAGCAGCACTTTTGCCGTAATGAAGCCGTGCAGAAACCAGAAGTAAAAGAATACGCCGAGCAGCACGCTGATGATCCCCAGTGTCGCTCCTTTTGAAGCGGCGTGGATTCTTGAGTATAAGTCAGGCAGCCTAAGCGTTCCAAAGGAAGCGGCTAACGATATCAGTGCGCCAAGAAGGATCAAAACGGCGATAAGCAATTTAGCGGCTTCGATCATTTTCGATAATCTCTCCTTTCTCAAGGAATTTAGAAAATGCGACGGTGCCGATGAAGGCCAGAATGCCGATCAAGAGGATGACTTCCAAATATGCTGTCGTATTTAACAGGATGGACACGAGAGCCGTAATTCCGATTAAGTTGATGCCGATCGCATCAAGCGCCACCACTCTGTCCGGGATGCTCGGCCCTTTAATGACCCTCAGGACATACAGAAAAGTGGAGACCGCCAAAATGCCGAGTGACAATTGCAAAATAAATTCAAACATCAGCGGCTTACCTCCTTAATGGCCTCTTCAAACGAAATTCGGATATCACTGATGGCTTTCTCGGCATCATCGATATCGACCGCATGAATATAAAGAATCGAACGGTCATCGGAGATATCGACGACCAATGTGCCCGGTGTCAGCGTAATCAGGTTTGCCAACGTCGTGATTTCCCAGTCCGCTTTAAGATCTGTCTTGAAGGCGAAAATGCCGGGCTTATTTTTTAACCGCGGTGACAAGATCGTCTTTAATACGCTGACGTTTGCCAGCACGAGCTCTTTAATAAAAATAAACAGCAGTCTGACGATCGCCCAAATGTTAATCAAGTAAAAGCGGCGGCGGAAAAAACGCCTCATCAGAAAGAGCGAGAATAATCCGATCACATAACCGATGACAAACCCGGCAGCGGTGTAGTCATTGTTCAGAAACATCCAGCACAACGCAAGAATAAAGTTCAACAATATTTGTAATGCCATGCGATCTACTCCTTCAAAACGGCTTCAATATATTTTTCGGGGTTGACGAGCGTATCAGCCGCCTGGTGAAAATACGGAGCGATAAGCTCGGTTCCGAGTCCGATGGCAAGCGACAGAAAGAGCAGTACCGCTGCCGGATACATGTAGCCTTTTAGCTGCCTTTTGGCCGGAGCATCTTCCTGTTCATCCCCCCAGAAGCCGTTGATAAATATTTTCATGACGGAATACAAGACGAGCAGGCTGGATAAAAGCATCAGCAGCGTAATCACGAATTCACCGCTTAAAAAGCCGCCTTCTGCAATTTTCAGCTTGCCGATGAATCCGCTGAAAGGAGGAACACCTGCCAATGAAACGGCTGAAATCATAAACATCCAGCCGAGCACGGGATGGTTTTTGATCAGGCCGCTCATTTTTTTCAGGTTGTTTGTCCCTGTCAGGGCAAAAAGCGCTCCGCCAAGCATAAACAGCGCTCCTTTAATGATCATGTCATGAATCAAATAGTAGACAGATCCTTCGATTGAAGCCGGCGTATTGGCGGCGATGCCGAACAAGATGACGCCGACCGCAGTGACAATATTGTAGATGATGATTTTTTGAACATCCCAGTAGGCGATCGAGCCGATGACCCCGAAGATGATCGTAAGCGCCGCAAGCCAGACCATTAATTGATGAGTAAAAGCGGCGTCTTGGGTGAAAATTAATGTAAACACCCTTGTGATCGCGTACAGGCCGACTTTGGTCAGAAGTGCGCCAAACAGTGCGGAAACAGCGGCTGGCGGCGCATAATAGGAACCAGGCATCCAGAAATACAGCGGGAAGATGCCGCCTTTTAAACCGAAGACGATCAAAAATAAAACAGCGATGACCGTGATCAGCCCGGTTTGCCCTGATTCGCTGATCCGGACGCTCAGATCCGCCATGTTTAATGTGCCCGTAACCGCATATAAATAAGCGACTCCGATGACAAAGAGGGCGGAAGAAATAATGTTAAAGACGATGTACTTCAGAGACTCCCGCAGCTGAATCTTCGTGCCGCCGATGACGATCAGCACATACGAAGCCATCAGAAGCACCTCAAAAAATACGAACAGGTTAAACAAGTCCCCGGTCAAGAAAGCGCCGCTAACTCCGGCAAGCAGGAACTGGACGGCGGGATAATAAAAGAAACGCTCGCGTTTTTCGCCGATGGAGCGAAACGAATAAAGAACCGTCAGAAATCCGATAATGGCTGTCGTTAACGCCAGAAGGCTGGCAAATTGATCAGCGACAAGGCTGATTCCGAACGGAGGCTTCCACCCGCCGAGATACAAGGTCTGGATTCCGTCCGTATAGACTGTCTGCACAAGAACGGCGGCCGCAGCGATCGCCGCAATGGAAGATATGGCGCTGAATGCACGCATCAGCACGATCGACCTGTTCATAAAGATAAGCAGAATTGCGGCCATTAAAGGAATCAGTATTGGCAGAATTACAAGATTATTCATGTTGATCATTTCCCCTCATTTGATCCATATCATCCATTTTCAGCTCTTGATAGGCGCGGAAAGCCATGACCAGGAGAAACGAGGTAACCCCGAAAGCAATGACGATCGCCGTTAAAATCAACGCCTGAGGGAGAGGATCGACATAGGTTGTCGACTCTTCATTCAAAATGGGGGGCGCTCCTTTTTTTAACCCTCCCATCGTCAGCAAAAGCAGATGGACGCCATGGCTGAGAACGGCAGTTCCGATAATCACCCTCAAAAGGCTTTTGGAAAGCAGCAGATAAGTCGCCGCCATGAACAAAATTCCTACAATAAAAGACATTAAAATCTCCATTATTCTCTCTCCCCAATCGTCTGAATAATGGTCATGGTCACGCCGACCACTACGAGATAAACCCCGATATCAAACAATACCGCGGTGGCAAGCTCCGTTTTCCCCAAGAGCGGAAGGTTAAAGTAATCAAACGCGTGGGAAAGAAACTGAGCGCCGAACAAAAATGAGCCGATTCCGGTGGAAACGGAAATGAATAAGCCGACGGCCGCCACATAGATAAAGTTGACGGGCAAGATGTTCTGCACCGTTTTTAAATCATAGGCGAGCAGCAGAAGGACAAGCGAAGACGCCGTCATCAATCCGCCGATAAAACCGCCGCCCGGGTTATTATGGCCGGCAAAAAACAGATGGAAAGAAAAGAGCAGAATGATAAAGGATGCAATCTTTGTAACGGTTTGCAGGATCACATCATTCGTCTGAACCTTTTTCAATGCTCTTCCCCTCCTTTCTCCAATCTGAGCCTGATCATGCCGTATATTCCTAAAGCGGCAATGACAAGTACGGTAATTTCAAACAATGTATCAAATCCCCTGAAGTCGACCAATATTACGTTGACGATATTGTGGCCGCCTGCGAGTTTATAGCTGTTTTCAATAAAATACGATGCAATGCTTTCAAGCGAGCGCTGGCTGTTTGCTGAAAGTGCGAGCAGCGTCACAACAGTTCCGACGCCGACCGATACAAGCGCATTTGTGACCCTGAACCTAGCCGATTTCGGCTTAAATCTGAGCTTCGGCAAATGATAGAAGCACAGCAGGAACAATGCGACTGAAATGGTTTCGATGATCAGCTGCGTCAGCGCGAGATCCGGCGCCCTGAAAATGACAAAGAACAGCGCGAGCGTGTAGCCGATGACGCCGAGTCCGATAATCGCCGTCAGTCTTGACCTTGCAAAAACGGTGGTAAAGGTTGCGGCAATCATTACGGCTGACAGAACGAGCTCATAGACGCCGATTGAAGCATTGCCTTTCACATCGTATGAAAAGCCCCCGGTAACAGCGAGCGATCCGCCGATGATCACGATAAAGAAGACAAAAACATAAACAAGATAGTCACGGAGAAACCCTGTCATATACGTTCTTGTAATCTTGTTGGAGCCTTTTTCAAGCCCTGACAGCGAGCTGTCGTACAACTTGTTCAGCGTCAGTGTTTCCGGGAAGAGGCCGTAGACCTTGCGCCATTTTGACAAGGTCAAATAGGCGAGAACTCCGAGAGCAACGACGCCGATCGTCATATAGAGCTCAGTCGAAAAGCCGTGCCACATGTAAATATGAACCTTGAATTTTTCGTCACCGTCCAAAAGGGTCGGCATAATCGACGCTGCAGCAGGTTCAATGATGCTGTATGACAGAATGTTCGGGAAAAAGAAAAAAATCACCACGAGAGATACGAGGACAATCGGCGAAATCAGCATGCCGATTGGAGCCTCATGCGCTTGTTTTTCAAGCTTTTCAGGCTGATATTTTCCCCCGAAGGTTTTAAATAAGAGAACCATGCAGTAAATGAATGTAAACACGCTTCCGATCCAAGCCAGCACAGGAAAGAGAAAACCCCATGTGTCAGCGTTATACAAGTTAAAGTTCGTAATCCTGAGCATGCTGGTGAAGAACATTTCCTTGCTCAAAAAGCCGTTGAACGGAGGCAGTCCGGCCATTGAAAACGCGCCGATGAGCGTAATCGTAAACGTAATCGGCATGATCGTCATAAGGCCGCCGAGCTTGCGGATATCTCTCGTACCTGTTTCATGGTCGATGATTCCGACTGCCATGAATAAGCTGCCTTTGAAAGTCGCATGGTTAATCAAGTGAAAGATAGCGGCGATTACTGCAACCATGTAGTATTCAAAATGCTGAAAATGCAGTGCGGCCGCTCCGACGCCAAGCATCGACATGATCATTCCGAGCTGGCTGACCGTAGAAAATGCAAGTATCGATTTCAGATCAGTCTGCTTGACGGCGTTGAACGAACCCCAGAAAAGCGTGACAATCCCCGTGAGAGACACGATCCAAAACCATTCCCCTGAAAAAGCGAACACAGGGGTGAATCTTGCAACGATATAAATTCCCGCTTTTACCATCGTGGCGGAGTGCAGGTAAGCACTTACAGGCGTTGGTGCTTCCATTGCGTCCGGAAGCCAGATGTAAAAAGGGAACTGCGCAGATTTAGTGAAGGCTCCGATTAACACCAGCACGAGAGCCGGGATGAAAAAGCCGTGCCCCGAAATTAAATCAACCTGGTTGATCATTTCTCTAATCGAGAATGAACCTGTGATCGTGTAAAGAAGAATGAAGCCTCCAAGCATGGAAAGACCGCCGAATATGGTGATAAGCATCGATTTTGTCGCGCCGTATCTTGATTTTTCCCGCTTGTACCAATAGCCGATGAGCAGAAAAGACGATATGCTGGTCAATTCCCAAAACAAATAAAGTACAATGACGTTATCAACGAGAACAACGCCGAGCATTGCCCCCATGAACATGAGCAGATAAACGTAAAATGGTCCGAGCTGCTCTCTTTCTTTAGACAGATAATAGATGCTGTAAAGGACAACCAAAGACCCGATCCCTGTAATCAGAAGGGCGAATAGCAATCCGAGTCCGTCAACGTACGCGGTAAAGTTAATCCCAAAGGACGGAATCCATTCCAGTACAGCCTTTAATGTTCCGCCATCCGCCGTCATTTTGATCATGCGGAAAAAATAAATAAATAATAGAACAGGAAGAAACAGGACAAACCAGCCTGTATGAATCTTTCTGACGTTTTTCGCCAATAGCGGAATCAAGAAGGCGAGTGCAAAAGGCGATAAAATAGCAATATGTAAAGACGTCATATTAACCTCCCTTAAGGTAGCATGTATAAATACATTCTGTTCCATACTAAAATTTTCAAACGTTATGTACTTTTTGTAGAACTGGTGACCTAGACAAATTATAACTCAAATTTAAATCGGCTGCATGATCTCATGGTAACCGCGGTTTATGCGGTCTTATGAACCTGAAAACAATTTTAACAAAAAATTCGGCATTTGTATAATGGAAAGTTTTTTTGAACAAGATGAATTTGAGGTGATGAAAGATGAAAAGGAAAGCTTTTGTCAGCCTAAGTTTATTTTGTTCGCTTTTTGCGGGAGCGTTTATGATCAACAGGGAAATGACGCGTGAACAGACTCCGGGGATCGGAACACCCGAAGGCCCTCAATACCGCGGTGATTACACGCCGCTACAGACGGGAGCGGAAGATCAGTCCTTAACGGGAACAGAAAGAGCTCCCTTTAAACCGAGAGAATATATCAGAGTTGAGAAACGCTGAAAACAAAAAAGGAATCCGATCGTATAGATCAGACTCCTTTTTGTTTTTTTATGCGGCCCTTACGAGGTGAAGAACCTCAGTAAAACGGTCGCCATAATGACGGTGGATGCCCCGCCGAGACGCGTTGAGATTTGCGCAAACGGCATCAGACCCATCCGGCCTGAAGCCGAAAGAATGGCCACGTCCCCCGTGCCGCCGAGACCGCTGTGACAGCCTGTGACGATCGCTGATTCAACAGGGTACATGTTCATTAATTTTCCGACAAAGTAGCCTGATGTCACCATGGCAATGACGACTGAAGCGCAGACGGCGATGAAGCGCAGGGAAATAACAGACGCCACATCATCAAGAGGGATATAAAGAATGCCGAGCCCGACCATCAGCGGCCAAGTGAAGCTTGATGACATGAACTTGTAAAGCTGGTGAGCGCCTTTTTCCATGCTTGCAGGCAGAAGCTTTGCATATTTTACGGCAGCCGCTGCGATGATCATCAGGATCGCTCCCGGAATCGCGATGAACTTGGAGACCAAACCGCCGAAAATGAAGAAGGAACATGCGATTAAAACGCCGGCACCCATTAATTTCAAGTCGATTTTCGGCTCCTCTTCTTTTTGGTTGAAAATTTCATCGTCTTTTTTCGATTTAACGAGTCTGCCGTTACCGTTCAGTTCAGGACGCTTTTCCCCAAGCTTTTTCATCAGTCCGGCTGAGATGATGGCAACGACGTTTCCGATAATAGCGGCCGGAATGAGCTGTGAAACAAATACATCGGTGGACTGTCCCAAAATTTGCGAGTAGGCGAGTGACAGCGGCAGGATGCCTTCGCCGATGCCTCCGGCAATAATCGGTACAATAATAAAGAAGAAAGCTTCATAAGGGCTGTAGCCAAATAACAGACCGACGAGAATACCGGCGGCAACCGCTGCGATCGTCCCGGCCAACAACGGAACGAACATTCTCATAAAACCTTGAATCAGAACCGTGCGATGCATTCCTAAAATACTTCCCGCGACTAAACATGCGATGTAGAAATACAAGAAATTTGACGTTTTCATCAAAGTTGTAACCGCTTCCATAGATGCAGGGTTAAGCACTTTGAAAAAGACTAAGAACGAAGGAACAAACAGCGATAGAATGGCAGGTCCGCCGATATCTTTTAAAATCGGAATGCGCTGTCCGACATCCCCGAGAAAAATGCCGAGAATCATAATGACCGCGAAACCGCCGAGCATGTCATTCGGCAATTCATTAAAGTAAGCTGCCAGAAAAACAATCAGCGCAAGCGCAATATATAGCGGAAACGGAATCACGCCGATTTTCCAGTTGATCAGCTTATGGAAAATATTTTTATTTTCTTTATGACCGTGATTTGTAATCGGTTTCAAATCTTTTGCTGCTTCCATAAAAAACACCCCCATGTTTGTATGTGTTCAATTGTAGAAGAAAAGTGTCAATTCTGTGCGTTTTTTAAATTAAAATAATTGATTGATAATTAAATTAAAACGAAAAAGGGCGGAAAAAGAGAAGGAATCTCCTTGATTTTGATCGTTTTATAGGTCTTTTGGTTTATTAGGGATCCATATCCAGGCGGAAAAAGGGGATTTCCTGTCCATGGAGAAAAGCTTTTTTAAGCAGCAATTAAAAAACCCCCGAAGCGCATTTCGGGGGCGGTGCATTATGATGTTCTTTTGGCAAGAGATCCTAACACCTCTCCCATTTTGACTTGAAGAGAGGGGTGAAGGCGTTCATCAGGAATAAAGGTATCCTTTTCAAACAGCAGAATAACGGTTGAGCCGAAAGAGAAATATGCGATTTCGTCTCCTCGGCGCCATTCTTTTGACTCCTGGAGCATCACGATCGAGTTAATATACATCGCTCCGACCTTCACAAGCAGGGCGGACCCATATTGATGCTTAAATTCGGAAATCATCCGGTAGTTTTTTGTCAGCGGCGATTTCCCGTATGTCAAACCGATTTTATTCACAGGGTAAGACGTGCTTCCCAGCGAATACTGCGTTTCAAGTGTGCCGTAAGCCGGGCTGTGAATTCTGTGGTAGTCTCTCGGACTTAAATAGATAATGATATAGGTTCCGCCGACATAGCGGTTCACGATCTCGGATCGTCCGATCATTTCTTCTACAGAATAGAGTTTTTGTTTGACGGTAAATTGCTTGTCGCGCGTGATGGTGCCCATTTCTTCGATGACGCCGTCCACAGGGCTGACCAGGCTGTTTGGATCAGCGGGAAGGGGGCGTGCACCGCTCTTTAATTTTCTGATGAACAGCTCGTGCAGGCTGTTAAAAGAGCGGACATCTTCCAGCATCTCTTCTGTATTAATATGAAAGGTTTTGATATAGGAGGGGATGAGAGGTTTGCTTAGCTTTGACTGAGCAAACTTTTCCAGCATCCGGGACACGCCCTTTTTATTCGTCAACTCAATCAAAAACCGGTAAAGCCGCTTTTTCAAGCTGTTCACTCCTTTACTGATCATCCGGGATGCAAGCGGTATTTAAATCACGCCGATTGTGTATCCGATCGTAATAAAAACAAGACACCAAATAAAAGCTCCTGATCCGGCATAAATCAGGAACCTTTTCATGTCCATCTCGTTCATGCCGGACAGATAGCATGTCACATGGCGGATTCCGGGGACAAAATAGCCGAAAAGAATCGTCCACGGGCCGTATTTTTCAAACCAGCGGTGCACGGTGTCCAGTCTTTTCGGCGTCAGACCGATCCATTTCCCGAACTTATCGAGCAGCGGTTTACCGATTTTCTTCCCTAGAAAATAACTGATGAGCATCCCTGATATCGCACCTGAAAAACTGATCAAAAGGCACATCTCATAGTTTAATATATGAATAGAAGACAGATACCCGACAAATGTCATCATGACTTCATCGGGTATCGGCAGGCCTACAATTCCGAGGACAAGCATCCCGAATATCGCGAAATACCCGTATTGGGAAATCAATTCTTTTGCCAACTCCATTAAAAACTAGCTCACTTTCTTCAATAGTTTTTTCCCCTTCAGGCTGATGACTTTGATTTTGCTGACCATGAGAAAGGACAGGAACAGCATGATCAAAATGAACGGCTTTTTGCCCAGGATTTCTGAGAAAAGGTTTAAGCATACCAGAATCGTTCCGGCTGCGGTGATCGGAAGGCCTGTAAAATAATCCTGGTTCTCTGATTGAATATTAAATCGCGCCAGCCGAAGCGCTCCGCAAACAGGGAATAACAATGTCGAAGGAAGGCCTAAGATCGGAGCATCATAAAAAACGATTGAATAGGTGATGATGGCCGGGGCGACTCCGAAAGTGATAATATCAGACAAAGAATCTAATTCTTTTCCAAACGGGCTGACGGCATTTAATCTGCGCGCGGCCATGCCGTCAAGGCTGTCCAAGATAGCGCCGATCAGAACAAATATAATGGCTAAGAATAAATACCCTCTGAATGCAAGCAGTATTGAAGAGATGCCCGAAACAAAGTTTCCAACCGTAATTAAAGAAGGTATGACTGATTTATTCAATGTTTTCGCATCCTTTAAATAAAAACGTTTTATATAGAAATTAAACAATATTAAATTGTATACGATTTGCTTCCTGTCTGCAATAAAATTCCTGTAATGATTGATAACCAGACTTTTTCATCATACCATAAAAGTGGTAAAGACAATGGCGGCGTCAAAAAATTTTATCTTTTGTTAAGGTAACAAAAAAAGAATAAGAGAGCAGGCCGCTCTCTTATTCTATCGTTCGGTTATCGTTTTCCTTTAATATAAGGGATACCGTTAGCCTTTGGCGCTTCGGCTCTGCCGCTAAATCCGGCCAGCGCTAGAATCGTCAATACGTAAGGCGCAATCAGCATATAGACGTTTGGTATTTCTTTTGAAGAAGGGAAGCGTGAACCCGATGATGCTTAAGCTTTGAGCGAAGCTGAAGAACAGGGCTCCGATCGGCTGCCATTTACCGAACACAAGCGCGGCGAGCGCGATAAATCCTTGTCCGGCAATGATGGCGAGTCAAATGTGGCCGTTACAAAAAAAACGCCCGCTGTCTTTAGAGAGCAGCGGGCGGGGACATGTTATAGATATTGGTTAATCACATTCAAGTCATTTGTATTTAATTTATATTGGAAAACCGGCCTGCCGATCGTCCCGTAGGCCATTTCTACGTTGAGAACTTCGATTTCCTCCAGAAACTTTAAGTATTTGCGGATTGAAACTTGAGAGATTTCCGTGTGATTGGCCAAATCTTCCGTTGTGAACGTCAAGCTGTCAAACGATCTGATGCTTGACCAAATGAGCTTCAGCGTGCTTTTGGTCAGCCCTTTTGGCAAATGTACCTTTTCGGGCGCGCGTTTTTTTTGAAAAAGTTCAAAATCCAGCTCTTTTTGGCTGATATTCCGGTTGCTAGCATAGAGCTGCTGCTTCCGTTTGTAATCAGTGAGCGCGCTTTGAAACCGCTCAAATTCGAACGGCTTGATTAAGTAATCGACGGCCCCGAACCGCAGCGTTTTTTGAACAACATCCATTTCACTGGCCGCTGAGATGACGATCACGTCGACAGCTTGATTTTGGCGTCTGATCTCAGTGAGCAGTTCGACGCCGTTCCTGCCAGGCATATAAATGTCGAGCAGGATCAGATCGATATGCTCTTCCCGGAGGAAGGTGAGAGCCTCTTGAAAAGAAGCGGCAATGCCCTTCAGCTGAAATCCCTCTACTTGGCTGAGGTAACGTTTATTCAGCTCTCTTACCATCGGGTCGTCTTCAACAATTAATACATCAATCATGGTCATCCTCCTTTGGTTCATACGGAATGCGGAGACTGAATGTCGTTCCTTCATTCTTTTCGCTCGTCACGACGATATGTCCATTTAAATTTTCAAGGCTTTGTTCGACGAAATAAAGACCGAACCCCCGATTGGGGCCCTTTGTTGAAAAGCCTTGGTCAAACATTTTCTGCTGTTCCTCCTTGGATATGCCGACTCCCGTATCCGTGACTTCAATATCAAGCTGTCCGTCATGATGGCGGAATGAAATCGAAATATTTTTCTTCTCAGTGGCGGAAACGGCATCAAGGGCATTGTTGAGAAGGTTCCCGATAACGGTGATCAAATCGTGAATCACCGCTGTGTTGGCTGTATCCGGAATCCTCGTGCTGCAATGAACCTCCAACGAGGCCCCCTGTTCCCGAATATAGCTCTGTTTGCCGAGCAAAAAGCCGGCGAGTACCGAGTTTTTGATATGGTTGATAATTCCGCTCGCTTCAGACTGCTGATAGATCGCAATGTCTTTTATATAGTTTCCAAGCTCGTCGTAGTTCTTTAATTGAACAAGACCGAGAATGACGTGGAGCTTGTTCATAAACTCGTGCGACTGCGCCCTGAGCGCGTTTGCGTACATTTTAACACCGGACAGCTGCTCAGCTAAGTGCTTCACTTCGGTTTTGTCGCGGAATGTCGCAATCGCTCCGACGATGTTTCCCTTTTTTAAGTGAATCGGAACTTCATTAAAGACAAGTTCAAGGCCATTGATTCTGACATCGCGGTCCTGAACGGGCTTCTGTGTTTCGATCACTTGTTTCAGTCGGCTGTTTGGCAAGATGTCGAGTACATCCCGGTCGATCGGATTCTCTTCGATCCCCATTTTTTGAAACAGGCGCTTCGCTTCCGCATTGGCGAGCTTGATTTTTCCTGTTCGATCAACGGCGAGAATCCCTTCTTTTGTCGACTCAAGCATTGCGCTTCGTTCGTTCAAAAGCGTTGCAATTTCATATGGTTCCATGCCGAACATAATCGTTTTCACTTTCCTCGCCACGATGACAGCTCCGATGATTCCGGCGACGATGCTGAGGACGATGACCGTATATAGAGGGCGGAGATTTTGCTGGGTGATCTGCTCAATCTCGTTAAGGGTGATCCCGACCGCTACCGCTCCGACCTGGGTGCCCGTTTTATTATAGATGGGAACGAAAGCCCTCAGTGATTCACCGAGCGTGCCTTTTGCCGTACTAATGTGGCGTCGGCCCTTCAGCACTTCTTTTTCGTCCCCGCCGGCAAATTTCTTTCCGATTTTATTCGGATCGGGGTGGGTTTTGCGGATGCTGTTCATATCCATGACAACGACGAATTCAGTCTGGGTGATTTTTTGAACGCGGGCGGTGTATTTCCGGAGCTCTTCGTATTCGCCGCTTTCCAGCGATTGTGCCGTAATCGGAGCCTCGGCGACCATCTCCGCCGTCTGCAGGGCAATCTGCTGCTCCTGCTCCCGAATGTTCCTTGCGGTCTCAGAGCCGACCATAAAAAACGCGATCAATAAAGAAATTAAAACGACGACGCAGACAAATATCGTTAACCGTGTCTGCAGTTTTAATGTTTTTTTCAACGGCGATTCCTCGCGATCTATTGATTAGTCAACACATAATACTTTACAAGTAAATGGCGAATTTGTGAAGAATCCTGCACCTTTCTGCCGCATTAGCAGAAATTAAAAATATGGAAAATATTCTTGTCAACAGGTCATAAGTCGTACATAATGAATGAGGAACATATCAGAAAGGGACTTTTTTTTATGAAAAATACGTATGTAACAGGCTTTTTTCCTTTTATCGCAATTCTTCTTTTCAGTTCATCTCTTGCGATTTCTTCCGTTATCTATGCCATGCAGATGCTGTCTTCTCTCGGCATCTACAAAGGGATGCTCGAATTTTTCTCTGAGAGCGGCATCCGGATGGCTTTGTTTGCTGTGTTTACGCTGATTTTTTTCATGGTATTTTCCGCTTTGAAGCTGATTGCCAATACAGTGACAGAGCTTGCCCTTTTATTTTTCGCCAAAGATCCTGAAGGAGCGAATCTGAGAAAAATCAGGATCGGTTCTGCCGTGTATCTAGGAGCAAGCCTTTTATCTTTTATTTTTGTCCAATATGCCGCGGGAATTGCAGCGCTTTTTTTACTCGCAACTCTCGTATATTTTATTTTTATCGTTTATACGATCCACAGCACGCTTTCATTCATGTCATTAATCGGTTTTATTATGTTTGAGCTGCTGTTTTGGTTTACGTTTATGATCGGGACGGTGTATATCATCATCAAGCTTTATAACAGCGTCATGGCGAGCCTGCCCGTTTGAGCCATGCAAAAAACCGGAGCGCGGACGTTTGTCCGGCGGCTCCGGTTTTTTTATGATAAAAATCGTTTTCTGATCTCAGGACCGGGAACGGTGCACTCGCTTTTTTGCCCGAACCATTTGTAGCGGTTTTTCGCAATGACACTGTAGACGGCGTCCCGAAGCGGCCGGGGAATGATCAAGAGGGCGGAAGCGGCCCGCCAAAGGCCCGGGAGGCTTTTCACCACGTGCAAGGCGGCCGTTGACTTTTGATATACCCGGCCGTTTTCGATCAAAATAAAGCTGTCAAAATGATCGGAAGGGAGGTGATATTGCTTGAGCAGATTCCCTCCGGCGTCAGATTGCAGGGAAGCGAATGAAAATAAGCCTTCAGGATCATGTTTGATAATGAATTGCACGGCTCCGTCGCAAAAGTTGCACACGCCGTCAAACAGAACGATTCGATCGGGCATATCCGCCACTTTCATCCACCCCTTTTTTTAATTTAAGATGCGTATTGCAGCGTTCCTCTCCAGATTAAAAGTTGAGGTCCCGCGTGATGCAGGTACTCGACAGTGCCTTTTGCCTCTTTTCCGACCCATACACTCATTGTGTATGTATCCGTCAATCCGACAAACCAAAGGTCTCTGTACCCGTTGGATGTTCCGGTTTTTCCTCCTACATATCCGCCGCTGAAATTCGCTTTTTTTCCGGTTCCTTCTTTGACAACCGCTGCTAAGAGTTCGCGCATTTGGCTGTTTGTCCGCATGCTGAATACTTGCTGCGGCTTGTCTTTCCATTTGTATAGCGTTTTTCCTTTTAAATCCGTCACCTTTGTGATTGCATGGCTGGATGTGTAGCTTCCGTTATTGCCGAAGGTCGTATAGGCATCAGCCATCTCCAGCGGTGAGAAGCCCCATGTAAATCCGCCCAGCGCAGCAGGAAGACGGTAGTCGTTTTGAACGATTTTATCGAATCCGAACGGTTTTAAATAGCTGAATCCTTTTTGCACGCCGACCCGGTTCAGCATACGTACGGCTGGTGTATTATACGAATATTTAAAGGCTGTCTTGATCGACACGGTTCCGTATGTTCTTTCGTTGAAGTTGTTCGGACAGTATTCCTTGCTGCAAAATTTGCTTGCGTCAATCATGCTGCCTGCCGTCGCACCCGTTTCTTCAATGTACGGCCCGTAGTCAAGGAGCGGCTTAATTGATGACCCCGGCTGCCTGTATGCTTGGAATGCCAGGTTATAATCGTACTTTTTATAGTTTTTCCCGCCGGACATGGCGACGATTTGATGGGTTTGGTGGTTGATCACCACTGCTCCGCCTTGTACGCCTTCATAAGGGAGGCGGTTCTTCACTTGCTGGACGACACGGTTTTGCATGCTGGTATCGAGCGCCGTATAAATTTTGATTCCGCTTGTCGTGAGGGAGCTGATTCGGTTTGACAGCTCTTTTTCGATTTTTTTCTTTTCTTCTTTTGTTTTTGCCTTTTTCAGCCGTTCGTCAAACCCTTCCGTAGCGGACACCAATTTGGTGAATTCCTCGTTGACATAGGTCGTATAGTCGGGATAGTCGTCTTTCTTTTCTTTCACGTTAAGCGTAATTTTTTGCTTAACGGCTTTGCTGTATTCTTTTTCGGTGATCACGCCCGCTTTTTTCAGCCCTTCAAGCAGCCGCTTTTGGCGGGTTTTTGTGTAGTCAAAATGTTTCAAAGGATCATATAATGTAGGGTTATTAGGGATCGCGCAAATAAACGCCGTTTCGGCAAGGCTGAGAGATTTCAAAGGCTTGCTGAAATAGAAAGAAGACGCGGATCCAATTCCGTAGACCCCGTGATTAAAATAGATGGTGTTTAAGTATTTCTCAAAAATTTCTTCTTTTGAAAGCTTTTTTTCCAGCTGGTAGGAATACAGGAGCTCAGTGAACTTGCGGTCGAAGGTTCGTTCATGGTTCAAATACAAGTTTCTCGAAAGCTGCTGTGTAATCGTGCTGGCCCCCTGATCAATGCCGCCTTTTTTGACATTGGCTGCGGCGGCCCGGGCCATCCCGATAAAATCAAAGCCTTTATGCTGAAAGAAATGACGGTCCTCCGAAGTCAGAAACAGCTGCTTCACATGTTCAGGGATATCTTTATAGGGGACGAATACCCGGTTTTGGTGATCTGAAACGATTTCGGAAATCAGAGCGCCGTCCCTGTCATACATGTAGCTGTTTTGTACAAGGCCGATATCCTTTATATTGATCTTCTCATCGAGCACCTGATCGAGAGGCTTCATATTCTGAGCTTCCCGGCCGGAGGCCATTAAGGTAAAGACAAATATAGGTATTAACATCAACAGAAAAATCCATCCAAAAAATGAACGCAACTTTGTCACTCTCTTTTCGCTAAATTCTAGCCATATCGTACCATTCTTTTTGGATATCGAGAAGGATAATTTGATAGATTGGCAGTTTTTTTATCCGATTTCAGCTTGCTTTCGCCTCTGATTTTTTTTGCTGGGACCTTTGGAACATCAGAAGGCATGCTCCGCCGAAAAAGAGGACGGCAGTTGCGTAAAAGGCGGAAGAAATACCGAAAAAGCTGGAAAGAATGCCGCCGAGCACCGGGCCGATGACATTGCCTAAAAATCTGAAACTTACATTATAGCCAAGCACTTCTCCTTGTATAGGCCCCGGTGATTCAACCCGGATTAAAGCGGTGATGCAGGGAATCATCCCGCCAAGTGCGATTCCGAACAGAAAGCGGAAGAACACAAGCGTTTCATACTGAGATGTAAGTCCTTGCGGGATAACGCAAACCGCGGCAGCCAGCGCGAGAATCATCAATATTTTTCCGTGGCCGAACCGGTCGCCCAAAGCGCCCCATTTTCTCGCAGCGAGCAGGCTTCCAAGGCCGGTTGCAGAAAAAGCCAGCCCTGAAAAAAATGCGAGATTCTGAGTTCCGTGCAGTTCGCTGACGTATAAAGCGAGCAGCGGCTGAACACTGAAGTTTCCCACTTGAATCACAGCGGTGAGGATCATCGCCGTGATCAGCGGACGCTGATGCAGAATCGTCTGCAGAACCTGCTTTCTCGTGTACCCGGCGGAAGCATCGCGCTTCTGCTTCAGGGGCCGTTCGCGCACTCCGGCAAACACGAGGAAAACCGCGCTGTAAATCGCAAATGACGTAATGAAAAACGTATATGTAAAACCGACGCGATCGGCGAGCAGACCGCCGAGCAAGGGGCCGAATAATCCTCCCGAGACCGTGCCCATCTGCAGCGTGCCGAGCACTTTGCCAGCCGTTTTTTTCGGCGTCTGAGCCGAAATCATGGCAAGGGAAGTGGGAATGAACCCGGTTACGAGCCCCATCGCCATTCTCAAAAAAAACAGCTCGTATACGGACGAGACAAGGGACATGAGAAGAATGGAAGTGCCGATTCCGGTACCCGTGATCAAGAGGATTTTTTTATAGCCGTGTTTATCGCCGAACCTTCCCCAAAAAGGAGAAACTAAAAAGGCCATCAAAAATGTGACGCCGAAAACGTATCCGCTCCATTTTGCCGTAAATCCGTCCGAATAGCTGCCAAGCGTCTCAATATAGAGGGAAAGAAACGGCAGAACCATTGTGGAGCTTGCGGCCACGAAAAAATTCGCAAACCACATGATCACAAGGTTTTTCTTATAAACAGAGATGCGAATCACCTTCTTAAAAAATTTGAATTCCCTTTCATTATAAATGAAATGCGAAAGCTGCATGGAATTGATGCTCTATAGAATGACGAAAAATGGGCATTTGAAGGAATTTTCAACATTTTCAGAAAATAAAACCTTAAATATAGAAATATAATGATATAATAAGAGAAATATGAGCGTACTTTGGAAAACATTCAGAAGACTATAGGCTTGGATAATTTCAATCCGCTGCGTTACCACCATAAGTTTTTTATATTGAGATAGAAAGGCAGGTGTGAAAGTTGGAAGCGAGCACCTTACTGATTATTGATTTTGAATTTACAATGCCTGAGGGAAAGTATCACCCGCAAAATTTTTTCCCGGAAATCATAGAAGCAGGGATTGTAAAGGCGGTTCATGATGAGGTGGTTGAGACGTTTTCAAGCTATATTAAGCCGAAGAAGTTCCCTAAATTAACGAGGCGCTGCAAAAATTTTCTCAGCATCACGCAGGAACAGGTTGACCAAGGCATCACGTTTAACGCGCTGATTGAAAAGCTGCGGGAGCTTGATCCTGACCGAAACAGCGTCATCATTACATGGGGAAACATGGATATGAAAGTGCTGAAGCAAAATTGCATGTTCAACCATGTTCCGTTTCCGTTTAAAGGAGAGATGAGGGACCTTTCCATGGAGTACAAGGAATTTTTCGGCGACAAAACATTGACGAATTTGTGGAAGGCAGCGGAAGAGTACGGCGATTCAGGAACGGGAAAACAGCATAAAGCGCTTGACGACGCGATGACAACGTATAAGTTGTTTCGGCTCGTAGAACGGGATAAGAAGTATTTGGAAAATCCGAAGCCGACGACGATCGGCGAACGGGTTGACCTCTCAAAAGTCTTTCCGCACGCCACATAAAAAACCCAATCTGACAAACAGATTGGGTTATTTGTGCAGGAAATATTCTTTTTCAAGCCCATGAATAAGCTCAAGCGATTTTGCCGCGTATTCGGACGAATCGTTTTGCAGATCCGTTTTTAAGCGGCTCAAAGCTGAGCGGAGCGAATCCGCATAATCCGGTACAGCTTCATCGAACGGCTTCACCATGCGGTGCGGGATATTCGTCTGTTCACCGTAAGCGAGCGCTTTTCGTTCATGAAAAAAAGGGACGTCTGCCCGATTGGGATGATGAAGGTCGCCCTGCTTCGGATGGGTCAGCACGGCGAGGATTTTGACCAGGTAGTGCATCGGTTTAACATCCGTAATTTCGCCGATGTAGACGCCTGTTTTATAAAAGCCCTTTACGCGATCTCCGACTTGAAATTGGTTGTTCACTGCATCTGCCTCCTAATGGTATCATAATAAATAAATGGTAAAAAAATCATTTCAGGGAGGAAGAAAAATGGCGCCGTTTCTGATTCAGTTTATGCTCTATTTTCCTGAAGACAAAAGAGAATATATCCCTTCTTTTATTACGCTGGCCGTTTTCTTTATCATCGCGATCGCTGTATTCCGGCTGATTATCAAGCATTCCAAAAAAGAAGCTGAAAAAGCGGAAAAGCTGGAAAGAGAATTGAATGAAACCATCCATAAACGCTCTTAGAAGCGCCCGGCTTTCAGCCGGAACGCTTACGAAAAAGCGGTCTTCAGACGTCGGAGTCCGTCTTTTACAACAGAGAGCGAACATCCGACATTCATTCTGACGAATCCTTCTCCGCCCGGTCCGTACTTCGGTCCCGGCTCAAGAATCAGCTTTCCTTTATGAAGGAGAAGCCGTTTGATGTCCTGATCCGACAATCCGAGCTTTCGGCAGTCAAGCCATGCCAAGTAAGAGGCGTCAGGCTCCATCATGCGGACCTCGGGCAGCTCCTCTGCCAAAAAGCGGCGGACTTCTTCCATATTTCGTTCAATGTATGGGATAAGCTGATCGAGCCATGGTTCGCCTTTTGAATAGGCCGCCTCGATGGCTGCAATCGCAAATGTATTTAAAGAATGCAGTCCCTGACGCTGCATGACCTTTGCAAAGGCGGTTCTCTTCGCTTTGTCGGGTATGATGATGGCTGAGGCCTGCAACCCGGCCAAGTTAAACGTTTTGCTCGGTGCAATGCATGTGATGGATATATCCGCGAATTCCGGAGATAAAGAGGCGAACGGCGTATGGTTCAGTCCGTTCAGCATCAGGTCCGAGTGGATTTCGTCGGAAACAACTGTGACACCGTGTTTAAGGCAGAGTTCGCCAAGCGTTGTCAGTTCCTCTTTCGACCATGAACGGCCGGAAGGGTTATGCGGATTGCAAAGAATGAACAGCTTGACATCCGGTTCCACAAGCTTTTTTTCAAGGTCGGAAAAATCCATTTCATAGCGGCCGTCTTTTTCGATTAATGGATTATGTAAAACAACCCGCCCGTTTTTTTCAACTATATCAAAGAACGGCGTATATACAGGCGGCTGTACGACCACCCGCTCGCCAGGCTCTGTGTACGCCTGAACCGCTTGGGCGAGCGCTGTTACAATGCCCGGGCTGAAGGTGATAAACGCCGGTTCAGTATTCCATCCGTGCCGGCGGCTGAGCCAATCGGTGACAGCTTCCTTCGTGCCCGCGTTTGCAGATGTATAGCCGAAAACCCCGTGCTCCAGGCGCTGCTGAAGGGCGTCAATAACAGGCTGAGGGGCACGAAAATCCATATCAGCCACCCACATTGGAAGCGCGTCATTTACGCCGAATAATTCCTGTGTTAAGTCCCACTTTACAGACTGGGTCCCGCGTCTGTTATGCTCTGTATTAAAATCCATGATCTCACCTCATGTCTTTTTCATATGTTATACATTAACTGTGAAAAGGATAGATTGCAATGTTTTAACCATGAAAGCTTTTATAAAATAAAGGGAGTGGCAGCTGGTGGAATGGAGCAGCATCCTTGAGTGGGCTTTTCAGCGTCATCTCAACCCAATGAGCTGGTATATACGCCCGCTCTTTCTGGTGGCGCTCGCGTACTTTTGTTATAGGCGGTCTTGGAAAGGTGTCATCATTACTTTTTTGCTGATGACGAGCAGCATGGTTTGGTTTCCCGTCCCCGAGCGGATCAATCCGGAGATGCAGGCCGTTTTGGATTACGAGCTAATGCTTTTGTCCAACCCGCTTTCAGCCGTGGTCACGCTCGCTTTCATGATGGGTTTTCTCGTGTTGATTGGCACGGCATTTTGGAAGCGCTCCTTAGGGTGGGGGCTTGCGGTATTGAATGTGACGCTGATCAGAAAGGTCGTGCTGTCAGTGATGCTGACGGGGGAAAACGGCTGGGCGCCCCTCGGAAATACCGTCTTTGGATTGATTCTCGTCAACGGCATCGGGCTGCTGCTGATCGCCTGGAGGGGGAAGCGGGGAAAAGCCGGCCGTTAGCCTGCGGTTTTCCTTATCGACAAGCCGGCATGTTGTGATACAATAGCCTTTGAAACATTAATATGAAGCGGTGATCATGATGAAAGAAAGTCAGGCAGCAGCACAAATCATACACATCATAAAGGAATGGGATCCGTTTCAAGCCGGACCCGATTTTTATGAAACGGAAGCGGCCGAAATCGTTCAGGCCGTCTATACGGAAGACGATGCAGAGCGGCTGGGCGAAGCGATCCAGACCGTTTTTGAAGTATCGTTTGATCAGACGCTGCCTCTGTCGGAATGCAAACGGCTGGCTGAACGGCTCCTTGTGATCAAAGACAGCAGTTCGTGCTGAACAGAATTTAAAAACCGCCAACCGGCGGTTTTTTTATGTTCATGTCAAAATGAAATTGGCAATCTTGTCTGATACATAATCCGGATTTTCTTCAGGGACGAGGTGTCCGGTTTCTTGCAGGGAGTAGAAAATGGAATTGGGCAGATCCTGATGAAGCCTTTTTCCGATCTGTACCGGGACGACGCGGTCCTCTTCGCCCCAGATCAAGAGGGAAGGCGTCTCGATTTTCTTCAAATCATCCGGTGATAAATCGCCTTCCCGGTGTCTGATAAGACGTGCGAGCGCCCTGAAAATTTGATCATCGAGAAACGGTTTCAGGTAGCCGTTGATCATTTCCTGATCGATCAGGGAGCTGTCGTAGACAACATTCATGAGGTTTTTCAGGACGCCCTGTTTTGACAGCCAGCGCTTGATGTACAAATAAAAATAAGGAATATGGCTCCCGAAAATAAGCGAGCGGGGCGAACGCTTTAAATAGCCTGAGCTGCACAGCAGGACGACTTTTTTGAACAGTTCAGGCCTTTCCTTTATCGCATAAAGTGAAATCTGGCCGCCCATCGAATGACCGACAAGCACGGCGTCTTTAATCTTCAGCCTTTCGATCAGTTCGATGACCACCCTGGCCATGTTTTGATAGGTATACACAAAGGTGCTGGATTTTTCTGATTGGCCGAAGGGAGGCAGGTCAACGGCGACTAAATTAAACTCATCCTTCAGAAGAGGAATGATTTTTCTGTAGCAAAACGAGGAAGAAAGAAAACCGTGTATTAAAACGAGCGATGTCTTGCCTGGATTCTCGTAATGTTCATAATATATATTGACCCCTTGAATGGTCTCGATAGAAGGTTTTGTTAACAGCATGATCCAAATCACTCCGAATGTTTTTCTTTCATGTTCAAACAATCTGGCTGCATGTTGTCGCCTAAGTCCTGAGTATGTTATTTATCGTTCCCGAAAAAAATTTTTTCACGCTGCGATTTCGCTTTTTTTACCGCCTTACATTCGTATAAAAACGTGCTATAATATTCAGAAGATTTCTTGACATATAAAAGGTGTGATAACGAGATGAAGCTAACAGAAAAAGAAACAGAAATATTGGAAATATTAGAGGAAAACAGCCGCCTCGAACCTGAAACGATTGCTAAAATGGCGAACATTTCACAGGAAGAAACAAAAGCGATTATTGAAAAGCTTGAAAAAGAAAAGGTCATCATCGATTATTCTGCAATGATCGACTGGCGAAAAGTCGACGGCCATGAAGGCGTGACAGCGATGATCGATGTGAAAGTAACGCCGAAGCGCGGCGTCGGATTTGACGAAGTGGCCGAGCGGATTTATCGTTTTCAGGAAGTTGAATCCGTTTACTTGATGTCAGGCGTATATGACCTGTCTGTTGTCATCCGCGGCAGAACGATGTCGGATATTTCGCATTTCGTGTCCGAAAAATTATCGACGCTTGAATCGGTCGTGTCGACAACCACCCACTTTATTTTAAAGAAATACAAGCATGACGGTAAAGTTTTTGACTCCGGTGATGATGACAAAAGAATCGTGGTGTCTCCTTAAATGAGGACAACTTATATTTCAAAAGCAGCCCAGCAGATCAAACCGTCAGGCATCCGCAAATTTTTTGATCTTGCGTCCACAATGGAGGGCGTGATTTCATTGGGAGTCGGAGAGCCAGATTTTGTGACGGCGTGGAATGTAAGGGAAGCGAGCATCCTTTCCCTTGAGCAGGGCTACACGTCTTATACGGCAAACGCGGGTCTTCTTTCTCTGCGGAAAGAGATCAGCGCTTATCTGAATAAACGTTTTCATCTGGATTATGCTCCTGATGACGAGCTGATTGTTACAGTCGGAGCAAGCCAGGCGCTTGATATTGCGGTCAGGGCGATCCTTGATCCCGGAGAAGAAGTGCTGATTCCTGAGCCTTGTTTTGTCGCTTATGAAGCGCTTGTCTCTTTGGCGGGGGGAAAAGCGGTCCACATTCATACGAACGCAGAGCGCGGATTTAAAGCGAGCGCTGCAGATTTTGAAGCCGTTCTGACTGAGCGTACGAAGGCCATCATTCTTTGCACCCCGTCTAATCCGACAGGCTCTGTTTATTCAAAAAAAGAACTGGAAGAGATCGCGGCTTTTGCCGAAAAACACGACCTGATTGTAATAGCGGATGAAATTTACGCCGAGCTGACATACGATGAAGCGTATACAAGCTTTGCGGAAATCGCCGGAATGAAAAAGCGGACGATATTGATATCGGGTTTTTCTAAAGGGTTTGCCATGACAGGCTGGCGCCTCGGATATGTCGCAGCTCCTGCATATTTAAGGGACCCTATGCTGAAAATTCACCAGTACTCGATGATGTGCGCGCCAAGCATGGCTCAATTTGCGGCGGAGGAAGCCCTTAAAAACGGCCTCGAAGACGTTGAAAAGATGAAAAAAAGCTACCGCCGCCGAAGAAACGTGTTTGTGGATTCACTGAACGAAATCGGGCTTGACTGCCATCAGCCGGGGGGCGCTTTTTACGCGTTTCCATCCGTTAAAAAAACGGGCATGAGCTCAGAGCAGTTTGCAGAGGAGCTACTCATCAGCGAAAAAGTCGCCGTCGTCCCGGGCAATGTTTTCGGTCCGAGCGGCGAGGGCTATATCAGATGTTCCTATGCTTCCTCGCTTGAACAGCTTCAGGAAGCACTCGTCAGAATGAAGCGCTTTGTGGAGAAGGTCGGTGCAGTAAAATAAAAAAATGCGCACCTGAAAGGTCCGCATCAACATAAGGGGGGAATACTAGAAAGCCTTAGTTGTTCTTTAGTATTCCCCTTTCAACTCGGTTTTAAACATACAATGCTAAAAAAAGTTTTTTTGCTTAATAAAGACTTGTATGATATAATTTTTTATTGCGTATAAAAAGAGATTAAATTCATAAGATTTAGGAGTTGTTAGTTATGACAGCAAAGTTTGAAGTAGGCAGTGTTTACACTGGTAAAGTGACTGGATTACAGGCGTACGGAGCGTTTGTTGCATTAGATGAAGAAACACAGGGACTCGTGCATATTTCTGAAGTAACACACGGTTTCGTTAAAGATATCAATGAACATTTGGCGGTCGGTGATGAGGTGCAAGTGAAGGTTCTTTCCGTAGATGAGGAAAAAGGCAAAATCAGCCTTTCTATCCGCGCTACACAGGCAGCTCCTGAACGAAAAGAAAGCAAGCCTAGAAGACAAAAGGCTGTTCAAGCCGAAGATACAGCTGCTCCACAAGGATTCAACACTTTGAAAGACAAACTTGAAGAGTGGATCGAGCAGTCCAACAGAAAAGATCTTATTAAGAAGTAAATGAAAAAACTCCGGCAAAAGCCGGAGTTTCAGCGTGTCGACAAACCCTCGCATTCGTTGTCAGGCCTGCGCGTCGGTGCTCACGAATTCCAACATTCGCTCCGCTCCGATGCTCGGCCTTCCTAGACTGCAAGGGTTTTCAATCACGCTGAAAGGATGACAAAATCCCAAAACAAAAGCCGTTTTGGGATTTTGTCAACAATCTTAAACTCCGGCAAAAGCCGGAGTTTTTTTAACGCATTTCCGGCTGTTTGGCGTCTTCGCCGGCGGTCTCTTCAGCAGGTTTAAATAAAAGTCCGAGGTTGATCAGACCTGCGATTCCGACAAGCGCGTAAACGGTCCGTGCTAAAGCAGACCCTTGGCCGCCAAAAATGGCTGCAACCAAGTCAAATTGAAAAAATCCTATCAGTCCCCAATTGATTGCTCCGATGATCGTTAAAACCAATGCAATACGTTGAAGTGCATTCATTTGTTATTCCTCCTATTTTGAAATCATATATTTCACATTTATAGATTGCGACCGATTTGGAAACATTATACGCCTGAGGAGCAGATCGCTTTACAGAGCGTTCGGCGATTTCCCATAATAGTAAATAAAGGAGGAGATGTAGATGGATAACTTTACATATTGGAATCCCACAAAGCTGATATTCGGCCGGGGAGAAGTTGAAAAGCTGGCAGAAGAGGTGAAACAATACGGCCGCAATGTCCTGCTCGTATACGGCGGAGGCAGCATTAAGCGAAACGGTTTATACGATCAAGTCATTTCAATCCTTGAAAAGGCGGGCGCGACCGTCCATGAACTGCCCGGCGTCGAACCGAATCCGCGTGTTGCCACTGTGAATAAAGGAGTTGCGATCTGCAAAGAGAACGATATTGACTTTCTTTTGGCAGTCGGCGGCGGAAGCGTCATTGATTGTACGAAAGCAATTGCTGCCGGAGCGAAATACGACGGCGATGCGTGGGATATTGTGACGAAAAAACATATTCCGGCTGATGCGCTGCCGTTTGGAACAGTTTTAACGTTAGCAGCAACAGGCTCTGAAATGAACTCGGGATCTGTGATCACAAATTGGGAAACCAATGAAAAATACGGCTGGGGAAGCCCGCTCGTATTCCCTAAATTTTCAATTCTTGATCCGGTCAACACGTTTACCGTCCCGAAAGACCACACGATTTACGGCATTGTCGACATGATGTCCCACGTGTTTGAGCAATATTTTCACCATACCGAAAATACCCCTTATCAGGACCGGATGTGCGAATCCCTGCTTAAAACGGTAATTGAAACAGCTCCTAAGCTCATTGAAGACCTAGAAAACTATGAGCTGCGTGAAACGATTCTGTATACAGGCACCATTGCGCTGAACGGCATGCTATCAATGGGCGCACGCGGAGACTGGGCAACGCACAATATCGAGCACGCTGTTTCAGCCGTATACGATATTCCGCATGCGGGAGGGCTTGCGATTCTGTTCCCGAATTGGATGAAGCACACGCTTTCCGAGAACGTCGGCCGCTTTAAACAGCTTGCCGTCCGTGTTTTTGACGTAGATGAAACAGGAAAAACCGATCGCGAAGTGGCGCTTGTTGGAATCGAGAAACTGTCTGAATTCTGGACCAGCCTTGGCGCGCCAAATCGTCTTGCCGATTATGACATTACAGATGAGAAGCTTGATCTCATTGCCGACAAAGCGATGGCAAACGGCGAATTCGGCCGCTTTAAAACGCTGAATAAAGACGATGTTCTGTCTATTTTGAAGGCTTCTTTATAAGATTTCTTGACGGCTCAAGGAGAACCGCCATTCCTTGAGCCGTTGTTTATTGTTATGTTTTTGACAAAAATGCAAGTGGAGGCTGAAAAAACATGCATTTTTGGCGGGCATCCTCCATCCTCCTTTTTTTCGTCACTTGATTTAACGAAGGAGTTCATATAAAGTGAAAAGGGAAGAGGCTGTCGCCGAAAATCGACATGTTTTAAAACCCTTTGGCCCGCACTCTCATGCAAATGAAAGCGCTGGCGGGTATTTGAAAGAAAACAGCTAGTACTGGAGGTTTAATAATATGACGCATGTCCGTTTTGACTACTCAAGAGCATTGCCATTCTTTAAAGAACAGGAGCTTACATATCTGCGTGACTTCGTTAAAGTCGCCCACCATACCATTCACGAAAAAACAGGTGCGGGCAGCGACTTTTTAGGCTGGGTGGATCTTCCGACTGACTATGATAAAGAAGAATTCGCCCGCATTAAAAAATGCGCTGAAAAAATTCAAAACGATTCCGATGTTTTGCTGGTTGTCGGAATCGGCGGTTCATACCTCGGCGCAAGAGCAGCGATCGAAATGCTGAATCATTCATTTTACAATGTGCTGCCGAAAGAAAAGCGGAAAACGCCGCAAGTGATTTTCATCGGCAACAACATCAGCTCTTCTTACATGAGAGACGTGATGGATCTTCTTGAAGACGCTGATTTTTCAATCAACGTGATTTCTAAATCAGGCACAACGACAGAACCGGCGATTGCTTTCCGGATCTTCCGCAAGCTTCTTGAAGAAAAGTATGGAAAAGAAGAAGCGAAACGCCGCATTTATGCAACGACAGATAAAGAGCGGGGCGCATTAAAAACGCTTGCTAATGAGGAAGGTTTTGAATCATTCATCATTCCTGACGATGTCGGGGGCCGCTTCTCTGTGCTCACAGCGGTCGGCTTGCTTCCGATCGCAGTCAGCGGAGCCGATATCGATGAAATGATGAAGGGCGCCCGCGATGCGAGCAAAGACTTCTCCACATCAGAGCTTGAAGACAATCCGGCTTATCAATATGCGGTCGTCAGAAACGTCCTTTATAACAAAGGCAAAACAATTGAAATGCTGATCAACTACGAGCCGGGCCTTCAGTACTTCGCAGAATGGTGGAAGCAGCTCTTTGGTGAAAGTGAAGGAAAAGACGAAAAAGGCATTTACCCTTCTTCAGCCAACTTCTCTACTGATCTTCACTCTCTTGGACAATACGTACAAGAAGGAAGAAGAGATATGTTCGAAACGGTGCTGAACGTTGAAAAGCCAAGACACGAGCTGACAATCGAAGAAGCGGACAATGATCTTGACGGCTTGAACTACCTTGCCGGCAAAACAGTCGACTTCGTTAATAAAAAAGCGTTCCAAGGCACAATGCTCGCGCACACGGACGGTAACGTGCCGAACCTGATCGTGAACGTACCTGAAATGAACGCTTACACGTTCGGCTATCTCGTGTACTTCTTTGAAAAAGCCTGCGCAATGAGCGGATACTTGCTCGGCGTCAACCCGTTTGACCAGCCTGGAGTGGAAGCATACAAAGTCAACATGTTCGCCCTTCTCGGCAAGCCTGGCTTCGAAGAGAAAAAAGCAGAGCTTGAGAAGCGTTTGGGAGAGTAAGGTTTAGGGTATTTTTTGGACAGAGGTTATTAAAGTTTTAATTTAAATTTATGGCTGGCTGACCACATTATGACCACAATTGGATCAGTCGGCCATATATCTTGAAAACTTATTTACTGCCTCATTTTCCATCTTGGGAGTGATATGAGAGTAAATATTTGATGTTGTTCTTATATCTTTGTGGCCTAATCGTTCTTGAACTTCCTTCATACTTGCTTCGGCCTCTAACATCATAACAGCGTGAGTATGTCGTAAATCATGGATGGAGATATCCGGAACCCCAGTTTTTCTTTTTACTCTTGTAAAGACATTTTGAATGGTCCTTTCACGTAGGCGAGATCCGTCTTTTTTACAGAAAACGAATCTGTGCGGTGAAGTTAATGGGCCAGCAGAAAGTCTATTTTTTTTGTTCACAGTGATAAGCTGTTTTAATTGACTTGAAAGAAACGGATCTATTTTAACTCTTCTTTTTGAATGTTTTGTTTTAGGCGGCCCGAAAACAGCTTCTTCACTTGAAAGATGATAGAGGAGTGTTTTGTTAATATCTATATAATCATTTTCAAAATCTAAATCCTCTTCTTGTAATGCCATAGCTTCACCTTTCCTAGGACCTGCATAAATCAACGTTAGAAAAAAATAGTAATAAACCTTTTCCTCATCTTCAAAACCATTCAAAAATTGTTTTATGTGGTTCTTAGCCCAATAATGGATTTTTTTCTCTTCCTCAATTTCTTCGATCTTTTTTATAATTACACCGGTGCATGGGTTTTTTACAATCTCGTCATTCAAGTAAGCCTGTCTCATGGCATTACTCATTGTTGCATTTATATGGCTTACAGAGCTTGTTTTGCGTGATGTTAACAGCTTATTAATAAATGACTGATATTGTGCCCTAGTTAATTTGTTAATTTGAATATGACCAAATTCAGGTATAAGATATTTGTGAATATTCCTATAATGAGCCCGATATGTAGAAGGCTTCACTTTCCCTTTTTTATACAATTCTAGCCACTCAGGAAGATAATCTTTAATTAATTTAGACTTAATCGGTTTGTTTAAGTTTGATTCAATATCTTTCAGAGCCTGCAAAATTTTTTCCTTTACAATCGCTTGTGTTTTTCCTCTCCGTGTGACTTGCTGACGCTTTCCGGTAACTGGATGTTTCGGCCCCTCAGCTGTTCCTTTCCAACCGACATGCACTTTGTTTTTGTAGACTTTTGAGAAACTAATCAATCTTCTCAGCTCCTTAAAAACGGAATGTATGTTCTGTTTTGGGATTAAAAATTTTTTGTGATGTTAGATAAGACTAACTGTTCTGGAATCCCATATTGTTCAATCGCTTCCTTTGCAGTTACACACCCATTGATAGATGAGAACAACAAATTTATTGCAAAAAAATTTGCTTCTAATTCGATTTGATCTGTTGAGAATAATGTCTTTCTTTTTAAAAAAGGAGTGTTTGCGTCCGGATGAAAGATCGCATGGCCTAACTCATGAGCGCAAATGAACTCCTTGTTATGTTCATTCGCATTCTGATTAATGTGAATGACCTTAACTCTGAAATGTCTACTGTAATACCCCAGGGCTTTTCCTAAATCTTCATATACCACTTCAATTCCTAGTTCTTTTGCAATTTTAAATGGATTGTTTGTTTCAAATTTTTTTGTTATTGATTTTATCTTTTTAGTAATTGACTCCACAAAAGCACCTACTTACGATATTTTTTCGGAGTGAATTTTTGTTTTGAAATTCTTTTGGCGAGACGTAAGGAATTTTCCAGGCTGGCAATTAATAACTCTTTGTCTTCTTCATCCATATCGTCAAGAGTTTGGCCGTCAAATGCGGCATAACCGTTCTTGCCTTCTAACCCTTCTATAATTTTTTGTAGCTCTTTCTGTATATCTCTTTCATCTTTTTCTGTAAGTTCTGGCTCAAAGTTTTCCTTTTCTGTTCTGCCGAGAAGGTAATCAACTGAGACGTTAAAATAATCAGCTACTTTTTGAACTTTGTCTATACCTGGAGTTTTTTCATCCCATCTTCTAATTGTTCCATTTGATAATTTGGTCTTCCTTTCAAGTTCAGCCAAAGATATTTTATGCTCTTTTGCCAACTTTTTTACCCTTTCAACTATTGTCATATCAACCATCCTTAAATGAGCCTATGACAAAAATTAAACTTTATGCTATTTTTGTGTTGGCAATTAGCATATAGTTTATTAAACTGTGTTCATAAGCTACTTATTTAGCTTTCAGGACACTACAAACTAAAGCCTAAGACCACGTTCCCCAACGTAAAAGGCTGTAATTGTAGGGTTTATTAGCTATGCTTAGATATTAGCATATATCCTATTTTTCAGTCAACAAAAAGCTAAATAATTAGCAAAAAATATATAGGAGGTGTTTTCTGTGGAATTAGATTTCGGAAAACGGGTTAAGACCTGGTTAATAATTAACGGCATGCAGCAGAAAGAATTAGCCGAAATGCTAAACATTTCAGGACCCTATCTCTCCGATATTTTACACGGTAAAAGAGAAGGCAAAAAAGTCAGAGAGAAAATTGTCAAGATCCTAGACATGAAGGAGGTTTCATAATAGGCATGCTAACGGTTCAGGTTGATAAAGACGAAATTAAACGGATCTGTTCAGAAAAAATTGAGGAACACTTAAAAGCTTTGGATAATGAAAAGGTTTTTTGGAATACAAAAACCTTGAAGGAAAAAACAGATATGAGTTGGCCTGAAATTATAGATAAGTTTTTATACGATCCAAGGTGCCCTAAATACAAGGTTGGAACCAAGTGGAGGTTTCCTGCAGCTGAAATGAAAGAATTTCTACTGACATGGTTAGCCGAACAGCCAAGAAATTAAGCCCTACTAAATGAGGGGAGGTGAGGAATTGAAGATCAAAACCAAAGAATGGCTTGCTTTAAGCGAGGCGGAACGTTTTATGAAGATTTATCAAGCATTTGCAAAATCGAAAGGAGCCCAAGTATGAACCTTAACAATTTTCTAAAAGCTGACCGCGAAAAAGCGGAAAGACTATTTATTTCAACGCGAGACCTTATTTCGGAATTGCACGTCGCTATCGAAGACCATGATTTTGAAGGATGTGTAGAAATTGCGGCGACAATCATTTCAAATTGCAAGGACCTTCAACGGATGGAACATCCAGAACAAGTCGTCCAGCTCCGTGAAATAGTGTCCAATCTCGCAAGCAGAGGGATTAATGTTTCAACTGTGAGGAGAGTGTATCAATGAATATCGAGCACCCAATGATCACTGAGATTAACCGTTACGGTTATCCTTTAGAAAATTTGAAGGACGAGAACGATGCAGAAAGAGAGGGTGAAAATGGATCTACAAGAGATTGATACAGTATTGCACCTTGTTGAAAGTGCATTAAAAAATGGCGGGCGAATTGGCATTGACTATCACTGTAAGAACGAAGAGGCAGCTCTTCAAAAAGTGCAGGATGCAGCTGAAAAATTGAACACAAGAATTGATCAGCGTTCCTACGATAATTGCTTTTGGTACGTAACTGAAATTAGCAGGAAACTTCAAGTTGCTGCATTTTATCCGTCAGCTTATGAACAAAAAAGCCGCCTCGGCAAAGGCGACTAAAAACAATACTTAACAACCTCATTTTAAATGGAGTTTATTACAAAATCAATTAGGGGGCAATATACATGAATCCTTTACAGGCGTTTGAACTAAACGAGATTTCAAATAAT